>ENA-OPCL01000081-OPCL01000081.1-human-gut-metagenome-genome-assembly--contig:-NODE-81-length-82918-cov-3.216478_pt1 | contig 82918 bp, 75 predicted proteins | sample MGYA00241251_ERZ501482 | MGnify/ENA primary metagenome ERZ501482 (study PRJEB25962, sample SAMEA2042581) | human gut metagenome | biome: human gut; feature: human-associated habitat; material: faeces... | reverse complement strand
TCCCAACTCTGTCCACGCATCGGCATTGGCCGCAGTTATATCTTGCGTGCATACCCACTCTGAACCATCTCCGTTTGAATGCCATACATCACCTTTTTTAGCAGATGTGATAGACTTGATTTCAGAAGTAGTAGACTTCACCCCTTGCCAATGGAGCAGACCTACAATCTTTTCGTTAATAGCCTCGTTAACTGCAAATGTTGATGGAATTGTACCATTATTAGGATTTCCTAACGAAGTTGCAATAGGAAGTTCTTCTGACGATACCTTGCCGTTAACAAGGTTGGCTTTCATTTTCAACGCCCTCTTCAACGTGCTGATGTCCGCCGTGTGCTGTGTCACCGTCTTGTCGGTCGCTGTCTGAGCGGAATCTATGTGTCCCACTGTATCTCTCAGCTCATCAACGTCGTCAGCATTCTTGCTGATACGAGCGTAAAGTGTTCCGTCAGCCGCCGCCACATCCTCGGCAGTGCCTATGTTCTGGAGCCGCTCGTCAATCTCCTGTCCTGTCAAATTAATCTGATATGCCATAATCAACTATGTTCTTTTGTTATTAATATTTCTCCGTTCGCGTCCTTTGGAATGCCGAGATGCTCGTCTACAATCCGCCTTACGTCATTCTCCGTGATACCGCCGAAAAACACCTGTGCGTCAAGTGCGGCGGTCTGCAACTCAAAGTCCGTCGGCTGCTTGATGTCCGCCTCCTCCGTCGTCTCCACGACAGCGAATTGAGCAAGGCGCATTGAGCGCACATCCTTGTCAGTCACCTCCACCGCATACGTCCCGTTGCCGAGCAAGTCGGCGGCGATGTCAACGACAAGCACGTTCGTGTCCTGCACCGAGTGCGGAACATCGTAGGAAGCGGATGCCTTGCGGACACACACGCGGCATTGTTCTGTCGGCGTGTATTTCTCGGTCTTGCTCACTCCGCCCTCTGTTGTTGTCAGTTCAAGCGGTATCAGCAGCCGAAATCTGTTTCCTCTTACTATTCTAATCATACTATTCACGCTATATTAAGTTTTTCCAATTGTTTCCGTCAGCCGTGACGCGAATGCCCTTGCCCGACACCTCCAAGCGATATCGCTGATAAGCCATCACACAAGCCTCGGCGGTCTGCTGTATGTACGTTCCGCCAGCGGTGGCGGCGCGGAATCCGTCCGCTGCGATTTCTACCATATCTGTCGGATATGTCACCAAGATGTTGCCGTTCGGCTCGATGTGGAACGATGTCGAAGTAACGGCGTTCCCGTTGCCCCAGAACCACACATTGGCAGTGATGGAGTGAACACCCTCGGAGAGTGACACCGAGAGCGAATCAAGGGTGAGCGTCCCCGAAACAGACAAGTCGGTAGCGGCGGTTTCCTTGTCAAGCACACCGACAACCTTGCCGTCAAGCAGCAGTTCAAGCCGTACACGGATGCGCCCTCCTGGGTATGCCAACGCGTCGGAAACAAGTTCCGACACACCGAGTCCTATTGTCGGCAGTTTCGCCACCGCTCCGTCGGCTGTATTGAACACATAGCCGCTCGCTTCGGGCAACGCAACCTCCGCGTGGTAGTAGTCTCTGCTTTCGTCCACATCAATCTGTCCTGTGTACGGCTTCATTGCAACGTCGACCGACGAAGCCGAAGCGGTGAGATTGCCCCCCGATATGCGCATTCTCGGCTTTCCGTTCGCGTCAGTCAGCAATATGGCGCCGTTGTCAATATCCACCGTGCCGAGACTTGTCTTCGCTTGCAGACGCTTTGCAACAATGCTGTCAGCATCAATCATCTCGGCGTTTATCTTGCCGTCGCTTCCGAAAATCCGCACACGTGTAGTGCCGTCGTTGCCGACAAACTCCGTGGTGTCCGCTTGCAGCAAGATTCGCTTGTTCACGATGTCGATTCCCGTGCGTTCAAGCTTCAGTTCCTGAGCCTCTGAGTACGAAGTGTTGGGGACAAGACACACGCGGAAATCCGTCAGCGTCACCGTGGCGATGCTCTTGCTTGACAATACCACCGACAATGCTCCGACCGACAGCCACGATTCTTCGACCGTCAACACGATGTCTTTCTTCGTCGCCGACACTGATACACCTTTCTTCGTCTCGAACTCGGTGGTGTAGACCACCGATGTTCCGCAGACAATATCCATACGCACAGGCAGAGCGGCAATAAGCGAGTCGCTAAACGTGGTGACGGAGAACGACAAGTACAACTGCTGCGTATGCGTCAAGCCGTCGGTAATGATACTTCCGACAATGTATTTTTCGCTTGCGTTGCCGAGCGACGGCTTTGCAACCGTCAACGTCATTGTCTGCGGCAGTGTAGCGTAATTGCGTTTCGGCTGACCGAGAGCATACACCGACATCTTGATTGCGTCGGAAGTCTGCTTTATCTCCGACGTGTAGCCGTTTGACGGCTCCCAATCATCGATATTGTACAGATAGTTCAGCTTGCCTTGATAGGTAAACGTTTTCGCGTTGGAAACGCAGCGGAGCAGTTCGTTCTTATACGTTCCGTCAGTTGCATTCACCCACAGGTCACCGACCTTGTACGGCTGGAACGAGGGCTTCTCGGTGTACACCTTAGCCTTGCCGTTGATGATGTCGACAATGTTGTCACCGCTACGGCTGACGAAATCACCTGTAAACTTGTTCCCGTCTGGGGAGATAATCACAGGCGCATTGTCGTCCGAGAGCGCGAAAGTCTTGATGCCTTGATACATCTTGATTGACGGGCTTCCCACTCCATAAGACGATACCACAACCGCATTCTGACGCGCCTTGTCAGACTTGTTTCCCAAACAAACAATCGTGTCGCCCTTCATCGGAACGTCAGAGCCTTCAAGGCAGTCGGTGATGGATAAGTCTATATAGTCAGTGCCGACACCGACCACAGCGCGCCAATAGTAGCGTCCGAGGGTCGTTCCGTCGGCATTCTTCTTCGTGTTGAACTCGCGGCACAGAGCAAGGTCGCCCACCGCGAATTGATTGTATATCGTCCGCTCTCCGTCGGTCGTCTTGAAGTAGCAGCGGTAGACGTTCGTGTCCGTGGCTTTCGCCGTCAACTGCTCTCCGTCTTTGTCGAGCAAGTCCGCTCCGTCACTGCTGCGCAATCCTATCTGCGCTGGCACAGTCTCAACCCTGTAGCACTCAATGCCAGCAGGCGAGAGGATGTTCTCGCCGCCGACGTGGCTGACGTGCTTGATTTCCAATGACTCGAACACGGTACGCATCCGCACGAATATCTCGTCAATCTCCAAGTAGGAGCGTCCGTTTCGGTCTTTCATCAGCTCGAAGCCGCGACCGAAAGAGCCTTCCATAAAGCCAGCCGACTGCAAGCCTTTGGCGAACGTCAGCAAGCCAGCGACATCATCATCGTCAACCGCGTTGACGAACTGACGCAGCGCACGGAGTGCCGAGTAGGCGTTCAAGTCCGTGGCTGGTGTCACATTGTCGTAGGAGCGGATGAGATACACACCGCCGCTTCCCGACTCTCTGCGCTGTCCTTGTGCGGTCAGAGCCTCCACCGACTTCGACAACGTGCCTATGGTGGAGTAGCTCACCGCCTCGCCGATAGTGTACACTGGGTTGTCGTAGGGTATATCCAAAGGAATTTCCCATCCGATAACACGACTTTTCCTCGGTGTGCGGAAGAACGCGGCGTTGACAAGACGCACACGCTGACCGACATCGAGCGTGAACCCGTCACGCGCCACGTCGCACATAATAGTGCAGTCGTATGTCTGATTGTCGGTAGCCTGTTTCTTGATATAGTCGACGGCGGTGGTGCAGAGCTTCTTTTCTGCATCGGCAACCATATCGCCCTCCGTCACAAGTTTGGCATCGAAGTTGATAAAAACAATCTTGTCGCCGGCACTCGGCTTCAGCGTCTCGTCGGGCAACTCACGCCCGTAGTCGGTATTGTAGACAAGCTCCCACCGCTGCGCGTCTTTGTTTACGCTTCCGTCTGGGTGCTTCACTGCGTCGTTCGCTGGGTTGAATGTGACATCGAATGTCATTCCCGACAGCAAGCCGCTTTGGAACATCATCTGAATCGTTTTCCCTTCAAGCAGATATTTGCGGTCAAAGATGAAGCCGTCAACCTTGCACCAATATATAGGGATTTTCTTGACTACGTTTCCCTCGCTGTCTTTAATCGGCGCTTTACGATACACGAACACATCGGTAATCGTAGCGTCTTGCTTTGGATAGACATCATCGAAGACGATCGTATTCTCCACGACTTCCTCGGAGGGCATCTCCGTATTGGTGTCGGCGGTATATGCGCTGTCCGTGATGTACACGCGGTTGCCCTCCGTGTCATACTTGTACAGGTCTATGTAGTCCGTGCCTTTCGGCAGCATCAGTCTGTCGGTGACTACACCGAGAGCGACACTCTCGCCTCGGTCGGTCTTGCGGTAGTTGCGCAGATTCTTGTCAGAGCCGTAGACGTAGAACCTTGTGGCGAAGTCGGCTGAAGACTTGGCGTTGCCCATATCGCTCACATTGTCACCGAGTGTCAAGTCTACGGATTCCGTTTCCTCGCCGAATTGACACTTGCCAAAGCAGATGATGTTCCCGACAATCCACCACTCGACATCGAAAGCGTCGGCAATCAATGTCAGTGCGTCGTATATGCTTGTATTGTCGTAGGTCACAAGCACGCTTTTGCTCGCCGTGTCTTCATCGACTCCGTGCAGTTGCACGCGGTAGTCCATTCCCAAGCAATCAAGGTTGTCGATGATTGCCGCTTCCGCCTGCGTGATGATGTCGGCTGTGAGATTCCACGACGATTCCTTGCGGTAACGCTTCTCCACGTTGCCTACGTTCTGTTTGTAGACAAGCATCGAGATTTTGTTTTTCCACGCGCAGTGCGGTGCCTCGAATTTCAATTCGTACTCATAGCCGCCTGTCGTCTTGCTGATGTTCGGCTTCTGGTCGGAGACAATAACAAAGCGTCCGAAGTCGGTATCGATGTAGTCTCCGATTGCGATGTATAGCGGCTCGGCGACCACGAATTTCAGCGTCACATAGTCATCGCCCATGAGCGCGAACCGCCGCACAGAACCGCTGCCCACGACCACCGTCGCGCGCTTCTTGCCTGTGCTGTCATAAATCGTTGTCATATTGCGAATATCTTAAATAATCCGCAAACAATCACGGCTTTTCACGGTCGGTGTCAAACAAAGCGCCGTTATGTTTAGACAATTCCTCACAAGCGGCGGAATAGAGGTGGTCTATGTCTTCGTGGAAGTCCGGATAATACAGATATTCCACTACAAGATTCCGCATATAATTGGATATTGAGCATCCGGATGCAAGGTCGGGGAATATCTGTTTCAATTTCGCCCTCATCCCTTTAGGCATACGGCATCCAGTAAGCGTCCGCATCGAAAACAAGCACAACGCAAGGAACACGAACTTCTTGCGGAACATAATGGCGTCACGCTCTGTAGCGTTGGCTTCGTACCATTTGTACAGTTTTGGGATGAGTCTGCAATCGTTTACAAGCGGGCTTACCAAGTCCGCTTCTTCCACATCCAACGCCCTCCGCATCTCCGCTATTTCTCTCAGCCGGATAAGCGGAATCTTGCCTCCTCCCATCATCTGTTCATCGGATTTGGTTCGATAAACTTGGCGGTGATGGTAGCGAAAGTGCGCATCCTGTTCATAGCGTAAGAGGCATTCTTTCCTGTGTACACAAGTCGATACGTATTCCCATTGAGAGAAGGCACACGTATTTCCACCGTGCCACCCTGGAGGACGGAAAGGAATCCGTCCCTGTTGCGGATGAAGTCATTCCTGTCGGTGCCGAAAACGGTGAAGGAAAGGGACACGTCCCGTGAGTCTATCCTCGGCGAAACGATTACCCTTTGCCCATTTTCCGTGCGGCTTCCGCTTGTTATGTAGTCTTTCAAAGGCGGAGGTGTTTCAAGGTTGTCGAGAAACTTGCTGCCCATGCAGACTTTCCACGTCTTGTAGGCATCCTTGCCATTAATGATTAAATCGTTTTCCATAATACATAGTTTGATACGAAGATAATAATATCCAATGACTTAACAAAACCGAAACGGATTATTTGTGTATCTATTTCTCGTAGTTGAACAAATTTACAGGTTCAAGGCGTCTGTAATATTCCTCCACTTGCCACTGAGAAGGGCGGCATGCGTCATCGCACACCCTCCGCAAAAAAGGTCTACAAAATTTGATGCAGACGGAAGTCGTCCTATCAGACTTTCCGCAATCTTATTCTTGCTACCTTTATAAGGTACGCCAAAACTTGTTTTCTTCATCTATCTCAAAGCTTCGTTTACTCGTTTGAACCGCTTGCACGCAGGGCGCATCTGTGACGCGTTGTATGAAGGCCACTTACATCTGCCTTTTGCGGCGACCTCATATCTGTAGTTGGCGCACACACCACAGCAACGGAACTTGTCTGCCTGTGCTACACTGATGATCTTCAACTCTCTGATGGCAGCGTCGATGCAAGCCTCCAATGTCGCCCGCTTGCGTTTGTTCACTTCGTTCACCTGTGCTGCCACGATCTTCTCCTCGATGGCGATACACGCTTTTTGTATCGCCACGAGGTTGTTGATGCTCGGAGGGGTTATCTTCAGCGGCACTTCCGCACACGCGGCTGCAAGACGTTCCGTATACTCCTCGGCAAACTCAATCGCCATAAGCGAGAGAAACCGCACCACCTCACTCTGTGCGTTTATGTCGGAATCCTCGACATCGTAATTGAGCGAGCGGATAAATTCCTCCACGTTAAGGCGGAGTAGCGAGAACACCTTCTTCGTGTCCTCAAATAATCGGTATTCCAAGAACTGCATCAATTGCAGTTCCGCACCGAACATTCCTCCTGTCAATTCCTTGTTGAGGTCACGAATGGCGTTACCGAGGTCGCAACTGACACGCTTGTAGATGAGATTGCCGTCCTTGTCGGTTTTGAAATTGAAGCACAGATAGCGGAGCCGTTCCGCCTCACGGATCGTGAGCAGTGCAATGAACAATGGTTTAAGCACGAGGTTTCTGACCTCGCAAGGTTGGAGCGGTTTTGGTGGCAGCTCCGGAGCCACGGCAGTGCGTCTTGCGGTCGCTGCCGTCAGTCTAATGGGAAATAGTATCATTGACATTCGTTGATAATGTTAAATAAAATCGTAAATGGCGATGTCGCCTTGTGGATTCTGCTTATTCTTCTTGTTGCGCCTCCACGCATAGGCGAACGGCATTATCTTCTCATACCATCGAGCGTCCTCCATCATGGAGCCTACATACTGGGTAAGGTTCGGCTTGCAGTCGAACTCCACAATCTGCGCCCAGTCGCCCTTGCGGTTGCCACCGAAAAAGTGTATCCACTTGTTGACTGTATGGAAAGCTTGATGTGTCTCCCACGCTTGGCAGAACGCCTTGAAGTAAACAACGTTGTGGTTTTGCTTGTCTGGGTCTTCGAGAATCAGACGAACAAAGGCACGTTGACCATCGCGGAGTATCAGTTTGTCCAACTGCGTCAAGACATCAATAAACTTAACCTTATGCGTGCATTCATAAAGTCCGTGGGCGAAGTAAGGTTCGCCCTGCTTGGTGAAGCGGATGCGCAAGTCGAAGCATCGTGCGCCATCGTTCCACTGCTGCTCGATGGTCTTGTTCTGACACCGAGCGAACGGAACCATAAGCCATCCATACCACTTCTGCGGTCGGAGATAGGTCATTGAATTGTGTGTGCCGATTATCGGCGTTTCTTGTTTCTGTTCCATTAATCAAAATATTGTGCGCATCGGAAGCCTTTGCGCGGTTCATAATTCTTAAAATCCACAGAGGTGAACAATTCACGTTTGTTCACCCAGCGAGCCATATCGCATTGCCATTGGGGAGGGGTATTCTTTTTGTAAGGATTACGGAAAGGCTGGGCATAAGCGTATGCCGCATTCCTGTATGCTTGTTTGCTTCTGGTCTCTACGAGACGTTCGCGCCAATGGTTCACGCGGTTGAAAGATTCTGTGAAGTTGTCGGTCAACATCGTGTAGAGGAAATACTCCCCACGGAAACCGTACTTGTCAAGCATCGCAATCACACGTTCGCAATCATCAATCTGCTTAGGGGTGTCGCAACCAAAACGGATGCGCCTATGAAGCCATTTGACTTTGGCAAGCAATGCCGCAATATCCTCCGTCACAAGTCGTGCGTCCAACGCTTGGTTGAAGTCAACGCTATACCCACGTTCGATAATTTTCTCTATCTGGCTAATACCATAGTCTATAGCAAGGACATTGTTGTCCATCAAAACAAGATGATACCTCCCCTCGATCGCAATCTCGTCCACATCCATATATGGGCGAGTCTTACCCTCCTTGACAGGGACAACACACCATTTGCATCGATTAGGGCATCCACGAGTAAGAAAGCCGTATGCCGTCCGTTTGTCAATGTTTGGATATAACGAGTAGTCGGGTTGCAGTCGGTCTATTTCCGGAGGCAATGAAGAGTGCATATCATATCCTGTGCCTCCGCAAACGACTTTGTCCGCATTGAGATAATATGTATCGTCTTGGGTAAACGTGAAAATCTTAGCCTTGTACACAATATCGTAATGGCTTATGTAGTCACACCATTCCACATCATCACCACGATCTTTGTGGTAGCGCGAAATCTTCATCAGTGCAAGGTTAGGGAGCTTGCCGTCAACGTCTATCAGCCCGATTTTCATAACATCAAATCATTTCGTACACAAATTGCTAATACAATGCGATCATTATTAAGGGTATAAACCCAAGTTCCTGGCTTATAATATGATAATGTTTCCATTTTCTTCAATCAATTTTAAATTCAAAAAGTAATAATTGAGAGGAATGGATTTGCACCATTGACCTGCTGTCGAGGGGATTGAGCCGACAACTCCGCACCTCTTATTGGTTGTCATCATGTGTGCCGCTGTTCCTTGCTGCCGCTCTACTGCCTGAGCTACCTCTCAATGTGGCAAGCACCACCACTTGGTTTTGCGTATGATGCCTACCGTGCTTAACTAACTCATACTTATTTTATCGAATATCATAGATTCATCCTCCTAATCTCGTTAATTTGGTTAATAACTTCAGCGACTGAATTGTCGATTGAAAACTTATGGATAAGCGTGCAGCCATTGACGATGTACAACGATCCGTCAATAAGTCTGACGGACAGACTTGCGCACACTTCTTCATTTCTTTTCTGCGCCCTCCGCCTCTGCTGGCGGAGGAGCCACATCCTGTATTGCTTTATCATTGGTTTCGTTTTTTATAAAAAGACCTTGTTGTAAAGTTCGACAAATTGCTTACCAAATTGCTTAGCGCGCGCTGACGATTTGAAGCAAAGCCGAGAACCGATAGCCGCACTCGCAATCGCGGGCGCGTTAGCCGCATTCGCACACACGAACCTCGCAGTATCCTTGTCATATTTGAACCAAGGAAACCACTTACTTTGTTGCCAATCCGAGAAATCGGGCACAAATCCATCTTCCTTGTTCCATGCCTGTGCGATGGTGAACAACTCGTTCAAGGCAATCAACGCTTCAATGTGCATGGGGTTGATGTCGGTTACAAGTCTTGCAACATCTTCAAGATTGGCAACTTTTTCAGAATGTTTTCTTTTTACAACGAAGAAGTCCGCGTTCGGCTTGATGCCAAGTGCTTTCCTTGCGCTATCAAAGGATGTGATGACTTCGTTCACATCCTTGCATTCAACTTCTTCAAGGACAAAATCAAACGGCGACAAATAACCGTCATCGTCAATGTCCAAATCTTCGTTGTGGTCGCAAATGTAGTCCATCAAGGTTTCTCCAGCTTCTCTACGCGAATTGTGGACGGCTCGCATAACAGTCTGCTCGCTTCCATCCGCGTTTTTGATAACATACTTCTTCATTTTAGTTCTTACTTAATCGATTTTACATATTTAACTATTCTCGCATATTCACGACCTTTCTCCTCGCTGTCTTTATAAGCCTTCTTGATAAGTTCCTCACCCGTACCGTAAAAGCACCCAACAGACCACATATCGTTCGAGCGTGTCCAAGTAAAATATCTTCCACTGCTCCACCAATTCTTGAACACGATGTAGTCGGATTTTTTTTCAACTTTCGCATTGCCGCAGACTTTCGCATTGCCGCAGACTGTCGCATTGCCGCAGACTGTCGCATTGTCGTAGACTTCCGCATTGCCGTAGACTGTCGCATTGCCGTAGACTTCCGCATTGCCGTAGACTATCGCATCGCCGCAGACTACTGCATCATTATAAATCCAACAGTTCCAGTCGTGAGCTAAATTAGATTCTTCTTCTATAAAGCCACCTAAGTCTCCTTTCTTGACATTTCCAAAGTCCCTAAGAGCTTTGATGCGGTGCAGGACGTGCCCGTCAACCGCAAATGTTTCTTCTGTAAGTTTGTATTTCTTTGCCATTATTTTTATTGATTTAGAAATTCTAAAAGTTCTTCCGCTTGGCTGAGGGCGAAATCTGAGTCTGAGCCTTCGTCGTATTCCTTGACAGTCACCCAGCCGTACCATTTTCTCACCTGCACCGCATAGGTGGTAATGCTTGACTGCACGATCGGCAGTCGGTCGCTGTGCGTGAAGCACGCATAGATTCTCGGTCTTATCCTGTATCTCATTTCTCACCTCCTTTCTTCAGTTCAGCGATTAGAGCGTCAGCCAAATCAACGGCAATCTCCGCATCGCCCTCGTCGGTTAGTGATAGACGCTCTTGTGGAAGCATCATCCTATGCACAAATATGTCCTTTGCTATCTCATACCTGCGCTGCTCCCAATCTGGTGAGCGCAATGTCTTGGCGATGCTCACCACCGCCTCCGCCTGTCTTTGTTCCAATACGTTCATTGTCTTTTAGTTTTGTTAGATTATGTCAAAAATGTCCAGTTGTCTTGGTTTTGTCACTCGTCCGGAGGGGAAGAACAATTGCTCGAAGATATGCTCCATACAGGCGACCACAATTGAATTGCCTGCGAGCTTGTACTGCTGGGATTCCGAGATGTACATCGGCTTCCCGTTCTTTCTGTGACCTTTTACGTAGTTTTTGATTTTGTCGTAGTCCTTATCATCGACATCCATCAGACGGAAACACTCGCGCGGAATAAGTCTGCGGATGCGATATGGGAACGTGTCGCCGTAGACGTTGTTAGGTCTGGCGGACGTGAGGGTTGACCCCACGGATTCGGCGAACTCGGTCTGTAGTTCTGCGACACCGCTTTTCGCTTTGTCCAGCCTATAAGGTCGCAGATTGTTGTCCTTATCCACCGACACTCCGCAAGGCTGACGGCGAACTTCCTCCGCTACTCGGCGAACCTCCTCCGCCTTCGGTTCCAAGACTGCGTTTTCCTCGCCCGTGAAGAGAGTGCCGATGATGTCGCCCTTGTTGCCCTGCACTCGTCCTCGGCGAGTACGGGATGACGGCTGGGAGATGTTGACCGCACCGTACTCTTCCACCTCCGCAAAGCCTTCACTTGTGTTGGCTTTGATGCGCAAAGGTTCAATCAGCATATTGTCCTTCTGTACGCTTGTGATGGTGTTTGATACACCGTCTGTTCTTGGTTCCATCTGTTGCATATATTTTCTCTGTTGTATCAGTTTATGGGATTCCCAGTCCTTTCTCACCTTTTTCCCGTATTCGGTTCGTTTTGGAGTCAGGACGTTAGGCTCGTTACTCGGTTCTGCGACCAAATTTAAACGCGTTGCCCTTGTAAGAGCGTTTGATGTTCCATCCATTTTCGTTTCAAATTTAACACCATACTCGCCTTGTTCTCCTTTGGGTCGCCCTCTGCTCGCCACCACGAACGGCTCGGCGATAGAGACGGTCTCTCCGTGGTTGTTCATCACAGTAGGAGATACCCCCACGTTATAAACCTTGCCGCAAGCGTGGTTGCTCGGATACTTGTTCATCTCAACAATCGGCTTTGGCTCCAACACATATTGAGCAGTGTTGCCCCTTGTTCCCGTGCTGCAATGGATGGTGTTCGCCACCTCCTTCGTGTGGTAGTTCTCAATATTACCTTTCTTGTCGCGTGAGTAACTCACAATCTTAGGTTTTTCTTTCATCTCGATTATTTTTGGAATAAGCCCCCCACCAGTGGGGGTGGTGATAGCAGGAGAGATGCCCTCCGTCTTATACGTTCTATATGCCCGATGAAGACCGCTCTCCACGGTCATCACTCTGTCCGTCTTCTTCATTGCTTGAATCTTCACTAACGAAATACATACAATTGGCATTAACCCTCGCCTTGATGGTCCCGGCTATGTCGTTGACGCATTGGTTGTATGTGTCTATCCATAGCCCCCCCCTATCAATTTTCGGGAGCATCCGCTGAAGCCGCTTGCCCCCTGTCGCTTGTTTCTTCATTTCTCATTCTGTTTTGGTCGTAATCTTCCACGATGACCACCCCCCCTATATCCGTGGTTTCGGATGCATCGTGCCACTCCGTTGCAGGATATGATGTCCTCGCTTCTATATCCCGTCTTCTCGATCACTATAACCTTGTCTGTTTCCATTTTCCTCGTCTGCTATAGTTACTATACTTCCGTGGTTCAACATCACCGTCGGAGAGATTCCGTCAGTACCGATGATGATACCGCTTATCTGACTCTTCGGATAAAGCCTTCCGACACGGTTTATTTTTCTTGGATGTAATTGTCGTCGTTCCTCATTCCGCCCGACAGTATTGTCTTCGCTATACTCCCCCCCTCGGTGTACTCAAACTTGTGGTTGGTGGTGGTTTCGGCGTTCCATTTCAGCCGCCTCAATATCACGTCAGTCTTAAGATAGTATCTATCCTCGACAATCTCACCATCGTGGTATGTAACAAGTACGTCACGGAGCCGTCTTTCCAGAGGGAACGGCTGAGGAAAATCATACTTGATGCCGCTCGGGAACAACTGTGGGAACTTGGCGGACGCATCCTTGCGGATGCTTAACGCGAACACCCTCACACGGTTCTGCGGAACACCGAAATCTTTGGCGTTTATCTTCTTCCAGTATGTCTTGTAGCCTTGCTCGTCAAGGTAGTCAATCCATCGCTGAAAGTCGGGCATAAACTTCTTAGACACCAACGCCGCCACGTTCTCAAGTAAAAGGAATGACGGACGCTTCGTCTCTATCGCCCTCCTACACTCCCATAGCAATGAGGAGCGCGAACCACTGCCTTCCCGCAAGCCTCTCTGAAGTCCGGCATTGCTGATGTCCTGATAAGGGAAGCTGTAGGTGAACAAGTCGAAGTCAGATACTCGCTCCCAATCGACCTTGCTTATGTCACCGTGGTTGCATTCGGCATACTCCGGAAACACGGCATTGTGGGCGGCTATTGCGTCATCGTCAATCTCGCTCCATCCGACAAGTTGGAAATCCGCACCGCCAGCGTGGCGCCGTGCGACTCGGCGCAGAGCCATCATCTGCGAGCCGTAGCCGGCGAAAGCCTCAAACACTCTGATTCTCATATCAATCCGTTATTTGTGCTTCCGAAACCGCCTTTTCCGCGCTCGGTCGCTTTGTTGAACAACTCTTCATCATCCACAACATCGACACCCTCATAGCTCACGGGAGTAAGCACGAATTGCGCCACCTTCATCCCTGCGATGATCGTCTCGGCGCATCTGCCGACATTGATGAGATGTATGTATATCTCGCCTTGATAATCCTCGTCCACCACGCACGCTCCGACCACCACGCATCCACGTGTGGAGTTGGGGTTGCCTTTCAAACCTGCATATTTCAACGCTCTTGTGGACGTAGCCATAGAAGACCTGTTGTGCGCTATCAGCGCATATCCGTGCGGCACTTCCACTTTGATTCCGCTTGGTATCAGTACATCGTCACCCGGAAGCATACTCAGCTTCATTCCGGCGGGGACGTAGAAGTCGATGCCTGCCGAGCATTCAGTCCCTCTTGTGGGAGTCTTCACCTCCCTAATCTTCGTTATCTTCATCTGTTTCTGACGATTTTAATTGTTCTTGGATCTATTCTGACAATTCGCCCTCCCTCGTCACGCTTGCGCAGGACAGGAAGCAACTCAAGAGCCTTGCGGCGGCTCAATCTCAAGTCAGCCTTTGAGTTCTCTATAACGTCGTAGTTCATAATCAGTACAGTTTATTGAGTTCGTAAGCCTTTATCAATCTTCTCACATCCCTCTGCGTCATCATAAAATCCTTGGCGATGACACTGACGGGAATGGATAGCATATACGCCTTGTAGACCTCCTTGTGTAGAGGGAATCGGATGTCAAGCACCTCCACAATCATTTTCTGTTTGGGGGAGTAGTGCGCTATGGCATCGCGGAAAAAATAGTCCACCGCCTCACTCTTGGCTTTGAGAGCCATCGCCTCTTCCTCCGGAGTGTAGTAGTTTTCGTTCCTCATAGCGCAGCAGGATTTTTGCTTGACGCTGAAGGTTGACCAAGCGAAGGTTGTTCTTGTCGTGGGGAATCTCCACGACCGCCCTCGCGCACCGCATCAGCAGTCTGTAGTTGTTTGTTGAGATAGTCTTCATACGCTCTTGCCTGTCCTTGCAGGTCGTTGATGGTGTGCAGGCATCGGATGATGTCGTTGAGTTCCCCTTCGTCGAGATGCGCCCAGTCGTTGGCTATCGGTCTGAGAGCCGCTTCCGCCACGAGCAGCGCAGTGAGGAACCTGCTGTTCACACGTTTGTCTTTTTGAATCTGTTCTTTCATTTTTTTCAGTTAAAATGGTAGTTGTTCCCGATTTGCCGTCACCATCGTAGCCGTTGGCATATCGGCAAGGTCGGAGAACCTTGTGTATTGCTTCTCGTAGGCGGCAATGAACGATGTCGTACCCGTATTTCTACCTTTAGCCACGATGATCTCCGCAGTGCCGTCGGTGCTGACGTTGGCGAACCTGTCCTTGTAGCCAAGGTTCTTACCCTCAGTCTTGTAGTACTCGGGGCGGTAGACGAATATCACGTTGTCGGCATTCGACTCAATCTCACCGGAGCCACGCAGACGGGCGAGGGAAGGGTAGGGATTCATGCGGTCACGGCTGAGTTGGGAGAGCAGAATGATGCTCACGTCAATCTCCCCGGCGAGCCGCTTCAGAGTGGCGCAGATGTCGCCAATCTCCTGCACACGGTTGTCAATCTTGCCCATCGAGATAAGCTGGAGGTAGTCGATGACAAAGAGTTTCGCCTTCTTGCGGTAGGCAAGCTGACGAATCCACGCGCATATCTTCGCCACGCTCTGCGCCTTTCGATTGAACCACATAGGCAGCGTTCCCGTCCTCTCCACTGCGGCGCCCACGCGGTTGTAATCGTCCGCTCCGAGCCGCTTGTAAAGGATGTCCGAGGAAGACACCTGCGCATCGCCCGACACCATACGTGCCGCAAGCTGCATCACCGACATCTCCAGCGTCACCACCCCCACACCGACACCCGCGGTGGCGGCATTGAGGGCGAACGTCAGCGCAAGGGAAGTCTTGCCCATAGACGTTTCGCCGGCGATGATGGTCAGGTCTGTTGTGTGCAGACCTCCGCGCTCGTCTATCCCTTTAAGCCCCACGGGGATTTCCGGTGCGTTGTGCGTCCGTGACTGATTGTTGAACACGTTGCGCATCACCTCGTTGCAAGCCTCCTCAGCCGTCACCATTTCCGTGGTGTTCGACACAAGGCAGTTGGCAATCTCCGAGTTGAGCCGCTGGAGGGTCGTCTCTGAAGGCTCGAGCGGTTGCATAAGTAACTGCTGCGCCTCCATAATCGCGGCAAGCGTGCGCCTCCTCACAAGCAAGTCGGTCAACAGTTCGTCCGTCCCACTGGCGGAAGTCACGGGGCGAGCACACTGCTCGGAGAATGCAAGGAATGCCGCCTTGTCCACCGTCATCAGCCGTGCCGTCACCGCCATCATATCGGCATCGCCTCCGTTGTTGCGGATGTACAGCATCGCCTCCCATATCGTGCGGTTCTCAGGGACGGTGAACACCTCGGGGTCAAGGACATCGGCAAGGCGGTAGAACTCACCGCTGTTGGTGACGCAGGCACTAAGCAGATTGGCTTCCGCTTCCGGATTGCATAGGCTGTTCATACTCTGGTGGTTTGTAGGTTTCCTTGAAGTTCTTCATTCTCTCATAGATGTCCTCCTCAAAGCGCGGAATGCCGATGAAGAACGGCTTGCCGTTGCCGACATCCTGCATATAGTGCCGACCGAAGGCGGTGAAAATCTCATCGTCGTAGCCGAGAGCGGCGGTGTGCGGAGCCATAAGGTCGTAGAGGAACTCGTTCCACGCCGGCGGCTGGGCAAGTTCTCCGTTGGCTCTACGGATGTTTAGGAGCGAATCAGCGTGCTTCTTCGCGTCTTGGATGGTCTTGTAGTCCTGCCCACGCTCAATCCATCCACGCTTGATGGTGTGGAGCTGCACGGCAAGTCTGTCACGAGGAAGGTTATACTTGTAGCACATAGCCTCCACCCACATATCCTCGCCCATCAAGACATCCTCAATCTCCGACACAGGAATGATCTCCGTTGCCGTCGGCGATGTCGGTTTTTCTCTTTCTTTTGCTACGACGTAGTCGTAGTTTTCTTTCTCTTCAGGGTCTTTTTCTTTTGGGGTAGTAGGGGGTGTGGGGGAAGAAGGGGTTTCTTCTTTTTCGGAAAAACAATTTAAATCAATTGTTTTATTTGTTTTATTTGTTTTTATTTGTTTTTTTTGTTTTTCAATTGTTTCTGAATTGTTTTCGATTTGTTTTTTTACCGCATTGCGGTTTCCTTTCGGAGCCCCACGCTTGCTGGGGATGTCCATTCCGTCCACAATCTGGCTATATATGGCAGTCAGAAGGAAGTCCACCTCGAAGGACAAACCTTCCGGCATAGACTGTTCCTCCACGATTATCCGAATCGCTGAATATGCTTCCGCCTGCTGTTCGGGTTTGAGCTTGGATATAGCGTTCATCCATTCTGTCTTGAATACAAAATCCATATTGCTTACTCCTTGTTGTCAATAGACACCGAATGATCGTTCAGTTGTCTGTGGTAGGTCAATCGTTTCTCTTTGATAAGTTTGCGTAGAGCCGCAAGCGTCTCTTCACGTACAGCGTTGTGTATGGCTGTGAACGGCACAAGCGCAGGAGGATTCAGTTTCTCCTGCATCTGTGCTATCATCTTCAATAGTGCGGAATCGTCAATCATAATTTGATTTTTATTGGGAGGTTCGCTGAAGTCCACGCAAGAAGCATAGCGTCACGCTCCTCCTGGTTGCTCCGCTTGGCGGTATAGCCGGTGATGGCGCATATCTCCTCGTGGGTGATTTTTCGGTCTTTGCCTTTCCATATCTTGCGCAGAGGCGGTTGAAGCCGTACATCAAGGCTGAAGTGCCGCGCGATGTCGGCAATGTCGATGCCTATCTGATGGTTGCGCCCCACGTGGTAGCCTTTCTTCGCCGCCACCGCCTTGCTGTCGGAAGGCAGTGAATGGAAGTTGTGGGCAGTAGCCCACGAAGCCTCCACCACCACGCTGACCATCAACGTTGGGTGTTCGTTGCTCACCCTGCGGAAGTAGTCCGTCAGCGCGGAAAGCGTCATTGTGGTCGCTTCAATCCTTTTTGTTCTTGGCGAGAGTGTGGCGACACCGCTTGCCTCCACGTCAGGGTCGATGCCGATGATAATGTCGTATGTCATAGATACTCCTTTCTTTTGTTTATTTCCGCTTCCGCTTGACGAATCATATATTCCTCCTCCGGTGTGGGAATGTACCAACCTTCGGTGGCCGCCCAGTTTCGGAAGCGTTCAATTGCCGTTGTCATATCCTCCGTAGACAAGTCTCTGCTTGATTTCAGTGTCCTCACGTTCTGTTTCAGCCGTGCGTCGTAGCGTCCGGTGACGAACAAATCTGCGTTGCAGTGAGCCTTGAAGTAATACCGCTTCACGTAGTCCATCGTGTTGCCCGTCTCCATTGCCACAATGCCGATACAGACGTGCAGGTAGCGGTTCTGTGGGTCGCTACGCTGCTTCCTCTCTGTCAGTTCAACAGATGGCGAGTGCTTGTCAATCAACGACTGCAAGCGCACCTTTGCACGCTCACAATCGTAGGGATTGGAAAGGTCGAACAACATAGTCCGTTAGAATGGAAGGTCGTCAGATGATGCAGACGGAGCCGCCTCAATCTGTTCCGTGGTCGGTTGGGATGGCATAGGCTTCAGCTCCGAGAAGTCGCCGATGTAATAATTTTCGCCCTCCACCTGATGGTCTTTCGGCACACTCACCTTCATTGAATGAGTGTAGGTGCGCTCACCGAATGTGGACGGGGTCTTGCGTTCCCACAGACCGACATTGAGGAATATGTGTTCTGTTCCGTCCTTGCACATTACTTTTTTGAAAAATCTTTTTGGAACCTTGGTTAGGTCGATGCTTCCAGTGTAGTTGCTCATAATGCTGTGATTCTTATTGATGGTTTTACTTCTGTTGTCTTGATGTATTCTCTATAGACTTCAGGATATTCCTCCTTGAATCTCTTGGAGTCGAATGTTTCTTTGGTGGTGGGGTCGATGTAGGTAAGCCGCATATTGTCGGTTTCCCACTTCTTCACACCAGCCTTCTCCATCTCGCCCTTCATCCGCTCGGAGAACGTCTTCACCTGCTCCTCTATCTCTTTCTTCTTTGCGAGCAGGTCAAGAATCTGCATCTCCATTGCCTTGTAGCGGTCGGGCAACGTGTTGACGCTCGGCAGGGGGTTGATGAATTGCCGTCCTTCCACCTCGGCGGCGAGGAGAGAGTCAATCACGCCGTCAGGAATGCGCTGTACCTCCGTTATTTTAGCCTTGTCCCCACGAAGCCAGATGGCAAGCAGACCGACAACCTTACAGCCTGGGTTCTGCCGCTCGAAGAATGTGGCGTAGATGGACAGTTGCCAACGTACCTTTTCCTCGTTGAGATTGCGCACGGTCTTTATGTCGCCAAGGATATACTCCGTTTCGGAGACTTTGAACACCTTGTCTATGGGAGACGCAAAGTGCTCGTTGTCGCTGACAACGTACTCGGATTCACACGGAACGTAGCCGCCCTCCTTGATTAGCCGTTGGTAATTTACCACTTCTGGAATATCCTCGAAAGTAGTGCCGAAGTCGTCGCAGAACTCCACTTGTGCGTGGATTGCACTGCCACGCTCGGCTGCGGACTTCAGCGTCTCTTCGTCAACCCCGGCATATTCATCGGGGAACAATTGCCGTTGGAGCATCCCAGTGATTCCCTGCAACGCCCTCCCGTCGGGCGCGGTATAGGTATGCCCGACGGGGTCAAATTTAATCTCAGAAAATCTCAACATATTAGCCTTGTTTCAGTTGTTGTTTTCTTTGTGAACAGGCGGTGATTACCGCTTCGTCCTTGCCGAAGAAATAAGAGTTCTTCTTATATATCGCAACGACTTCCTCCTCGGTCTGTGCGGCATACACCGCCGCTATTACTGCCGCCTTGTCAGGAGCAGGAATCTTGGGTGCTGGAGCAGTCGCCTTTGCCTTGCCTGAGGCCTTCGAGGTTGCCATATACTCCTTGCCGTTGTTCAGCGCGTCTGCGTCTTTGGTGTCGTCGATTGCGAACAAGCCGTTGAGCGCGTATTTTCTCGCATAGGATGAAGCAGAACCTGTCACTTGGCTTCCGTCCATTTTCGCTCGTTCTTCTGGCTCCCGAGCGAATGCCTGGTTGGGCAGCGATCGTTCTCCGTCAGTCAGTGTTGCGGTCGCCTTGACATAGTATCTGTCTCCAAGCATCACAATATCATCGGTGATGGTTAGACACAGCCCCTCGGCTTTGAGGAGAGGCTTAACCGCCTCGAGGATGTCCTCGCAACTGCGGTAATTGAAGCCGCCGAAGTCGTTCCGTTGATTCTTCGGTGCTTTGAGCTGGGACTGCACCGCAATCACACGCTCGATAAATGTCTTGTCTGCCATATCTATATAAGTTTTCTGTCTGTTAGCACACATAATATTTTCAAGGAGGCGATGAACGATGCCATCGCCCCAGCCTTGATGAGAGCGAACGGCAATAGTGCCGCACTCTCGTCCTCGTTGCAGAGGAGGACGATGCTGACTCCCATCCACACGGTCATCAGCAGGTAGATGATTAGTTTCTTCATATATTTAGTTTTTTTAATTGTCTGATAAAAAGGAGGCTATCCTCACAGACCGCCTCCCTGAAAAAAACATTGTCAATAAATGATAAAGAAAGTAATAGTCGGCTCGGAGGAATCGAATCTCGCCCCGGTCGTAGAGAATTGGATAAGACGTTGTTAATAATTACCGACCGAAGCCTACCAGTGCGAGCCGTGATGCCTCCCATATCCTCACGGACGGAGAGGCGATGAAATCTCAATCGTTAAAAAGAAGTTAGTGGCAGAGGGGGGGAATCGAACCCCCTGTGAAAAACAAATATCAACTAAACTCAATTACTTAACTCAAACTTAACTCAATCATACTCTACTAAATGGGAAATGCGGAACCACCGCGCTCTGCCTTGTACCTCCTGCGCCCGTCACGGGTTTGGAGGGAAAATTATGAGTAAAAATTGCTTTTATAAAGGGAATAGGAGCGGTGGGAGGACTCGAACCTCCCTCGGCACCTTGCCACCGCTCGGAATATATAGAGTGAGCAGTCAATTGCTCTGTAAGGAGTGCTGCTCGTTGGTTGGTTGTATACACTGCGGCGTCATAGGCTCGCCGCGTAGCCTCAGCACCTGTTGCATAGTCGGTGCTGACCACATCCGCAACGCCAACTCACACACTCGGCTGGAATGCTTATTGTGTGCGACTCGTTGCGGTCGTTATGCTTGTTGTCAATACGTCAATGTGCTATTGCCTCTAAGAGGCGTTGTAGGCAGGATGGGAATCGAACCCATCCGTATACCATACTGCCTTGTGTCTTACTCGTAGTCGTCTGCGTCGGAACACTCGAATCCGACAGCCTCGCAGAACTTCTCAGCATCACCGAGGAGATGCTCTTGCCGAAACTCGTCTATCACCATTGGTGATATTTCCCAACCTCTGTATTGATACCAGTTGCACTCTACGTATAGAGTGTAGTGTTTTCCATCCTCACCGCGGACGGGGGTTGATACTTCGGTGTAGTTGTCCTGCTCGCCGGCTATCGCTTCTCTGCATTGGGCGGCGGCTTGAACGAAGGACATCCACATTATAGATATAGGCTTGCGGCTCTCGAGGATTCTGACATTCTCCTCATACTCATCCGCCCATTCAATCAGGGCTTTTGCGGCAGCCTCGTCTGCTTCTCTCACTTTCGGTGCGCTGAGAGCCGCTTCAGCGGCTTTGTAGGCTTCGAGCCGCTGAAGCCATATAGAAGGGCGGTATATGCTTCTTACATCTTCTTCCATATCTATGACCATTCATATACATTGGTATATCCGTTGATGGCTTCGTCCAAGTCGCCTTCATTCTCTATCACCACGTCGCCCAGTTCACTATCGCAGGCGGTGATGTCAATAATGCTGACGCCGTAAGCGTCCTCTCCATAATCCGGCTCTGTGTAGGTCGCCGCGTGGTAATGCCTGTTCTCTGCCCACATATTGTAGAATACGGAGATGGCTAAACCATCCATCTCTGTCCAAAATTCCCATTTTTCGTAGGGATGGGAGAAAGCGTCCGAATAGGACTCGTCTACCTCTTTTTTAAATTCTTTTGCGATTTGCTCGATTTGCGCTTCGCTCAGTCGGACTTGTGTCAGTTCTGCTTGCATTTTAGTTGTATTTATGGAATTTTCTGTTTTTCTCTTGCATCGCCGCCAGTGCTTTCTGCTTGTCGACGATGAATTTTTTGCCGGTGCTTGTGATTGCTGAGTCAAGCACGCCGGAGTTCTTCATCGCCTGCGCCTTTGTGCGCCCACACTTGAATATGGCGGCTATGCCGTCTATGCCGCTATACTGCTCGCTTGGAGTGGCTGGCTGTGGCATTACCTTTACCAGTTCTTCAGCGACCATCTTGGCGAATGGTCGGAGCAACTCCAACAATTCTTCGTTCATTTCAGTCTGATTGCGTGTGTTGCCAACTCGTGGTTCACTTGCCACACCTTGTATTTCGCTTCGCCTCTGACGTTGATAGCGTAGGCTGCCGCACGCACGGTGCTGGATGATGTCTGCCGGTACGGGAAGACCATCTCTTCGCCTACCTGAAGCGCCTTGAGAGTCTCTGTTACGTTGATTTTTTTTATAATTTTCATTGTTATGTTGTTTATTATTAGTATTTTTGCACCGTTGTTTTATGTTTGGCGGTGGTTTTGGTTTAAACATATTGCAAAGATAACCTAATATTGGGTGTACACCAAATATTTCACCAAAAATATTATTCACAACTTAGTTAAAAAGTGTTACATCGGTGTCAATGAATGGATTAGACATAAAGGATTTGCGCCTAAAATTAGGTGTTACGCAGAGGGAACTCGCTGAGATGGTCGGAGTGTCAGAGAAGACCGTGCAAAATTGGGAGTATGGCAAACCTATTCCGACTACGAAACACCAAATTTTACGGACTATTCAGTCTGGGGTAGAGGAGAATGTAAGCACGGAAGATATTAATCAGCGCATTAGAAAGGTGTTGAAAGATAAAGATTTATCTGTTGCAGCCTTTAGTAGGGAAGCGGGAATAGAACAAACGACATTAAATAGGCAACTGAATGGTGGAAGTAAGGTGTCTGTTGGAACCATCAAGGCTTTTCTCCTTAAATTTAAGGACATTTCCGCAGAATGGCTTCTGCGCGGTGTAGGCGATATGTGCTGTGGTGTCCCCGACGAACAGCTCGAACGTGAGATAGCGGAGGAGACAGGTCGTGTGCAGAGCATCGGCGACAATTCCAGCCACAACACACAGACAATGACGGAGAACAATGATGTCGTTATCGGAATGTTGCGAGACCAACTCGCTGAGAAGAACGAGGAAATCAAGTTCCTCCGCTCCTTGATTGCGGAAATGAATCAAAATAAATAATATTATGAGAAGGTTTTTCAGGGAAATGAAAAGGATGGATAAGTGGATTCTGGATTCGTTGCACATCCACAGAAGCGTACACCTCGCCAAGCTGATGGTGCAGTTCGCCCCTCCTGTAGGCGCGGGATTGATGATGCGCCACACGGCGAACCTCCTGTGCGGCTGTGTATGGACGATTGCCTCCGTAATAGCGCGGAGTGCGCTGCTCGTGTTCGCGCTTATGGTGGTTCTTTCCGTGGCTTTCGGCTTTTGCTGGATTCATCGGGCTTTCTGCACATATAATCTGTTGGTCAACGCCTGCATCGAATACGAGAAGCTGTTCGGTTTCGGAACGCTCCTCACCCCGGCGAGATGGTTCGTGCTTGCGCTTGGCGCCGTGCTTTTCGCCCTTTACTTCCGGAGAAAATGACTGGTGAAAAACAAGAAATACAGAATCTAAAATATAAACAAAAATGAAACAACTGAAAATGACTTTATGGATGCTGCTGTGCATCCTGACAATGACCGCCTGCGGCGGAGATGACGAACCAACTCCAGACCCGGACAAGCCGAGCGCCGAAGATTTGGCAAGAAAGCAGGGAGCAGTGCCGGCTGCCGACCTTATAGGTAAGACTTTGGAAGGGCCTTCTAAGGATGGCAGATTCGCGCACGAAATAACTTTTGTGGACGCGACACATTACAAAACGGACACTTACGATGCTGTACAAAAAGCATGGATACAGGAGAATGGAACATATAAACTCAAAGTTTCAGACCAATACACAACTGTCGAAACAACTTGGGTGGAAGATGGACAAGAATATTCCAGCCTCATTAATAACTGTCGCCTCTCATATAATTGGAAAGACGGCAAACCCAACAAATTGATAGTGGTTATGAATGACGGGGACGCTTTGCTCTTTTTCAAATAGAAAATTTGTCACAATAAAGAAAGGCTTCCGACACCCGGAAGCCTTTTCCTTTACCGCTCGTCGAAGAGTTTCATCGCCCGCGCCTTCTCCTTGTCGGCAATCTTGATGTAGGGCTTCATCGCCTTGTAGTCGCTGTGTCCCGTCCACTCCATAACCAACGACGGCGGTATGCCCATCGTCAGCGCGTTGCAGATGAATGTGCGCCGTCCGGTATGGGACGCCACGCATTCATATTTGGGGCGTGTTTCCTCCACTCGTTCGGAGCCGCGGTAATACACCTCCGTTACCGGTGTGTCTATCCCTGCCACATAGCACACTTCCTTCAGCCAGACGTTCATCCTTTGGTTGCTGACCACCGGCAGCGGCTTCTCATCATCCTTGTATTTTTCCAATATGGCGGAGGAATACTTGTTCAGCTCTATGCTGATGGTGTCGCCCGTCTTCTTTGTCACCACCTTTATCACTCCGTCTACAATGTCGGAGCGTTTCAATTTCGCCACGTCCGAATACCGCAGAGAAGTGAAGCATTGGAAGCAGAACACATCCCTTACCCTGGCAAGGTAATCCTTTCCACGCGGAAACTCACACCCGTAGACTTTCATCAGTTCGTCCCACGTCAGATACACAACTTCCTTGTCTCGCACCGTTTTCAGCCTCGGAGTGAAGTCGAGATAGCTTTTGTCGTCGAGTAGCCCGTTCTTGTCTGCCCAACGCAGAAACCAAGTGAGTATCTTCCAGAATTTCATTATGTAGGTGTTCTTCAGACCGCGGCGCAGCAGGTAGGAGATATATTCCTCGTAAAACTTCTTGTTGAAGTCTTTCATCCTCATTTCTCCCCGCATACTGCGGATGTGCCTGCGCAGAGTTCCGAATTTGACCACCGTCCCCGGCGCCCACGAATGGGTGCGCTCCTGCGACACCACGAAGTCAAGCAGAGCCTTCTCGAAACTTCCGCAGTCCTTCACGTGTCCGCCTTTCCCTGTCCGCTTGGCGAACTCTGCCTTGAATACATCCAACGACGGAACGGTGTCCGCTACCTCGAACGCTTTGAAGATGTCCTCCACTATGCCCTCCAGGGCGGCGAGCTGCCTGTTGATGTCGGAGGCTGACACTCCGCGGCTGTTGAATGCGTTCCGCTTGCATCTCCCGTTTTCCCATCTCTCCGGCTGGATGGTGTAGCCGCTGTTCGCCTGGTAGGTGTTCCCGTTCCACCGGATGCGGAGCCTTATCTGCCCCTCTCCTTGCCTGTCCTGCTGTAGACCTTTTGGAGGAAGAATGATATACTATGTTTTATCTCCATTTTTTGTACACATTTTTTTTGGTCAGTACACATCTGCAAATTCATGTACTATTTTTCATATAACAAAACAGAATCAAACGAAATGAAAAACCGCCAACTTACTCCTTTTAGGCTGCAAGTCAGCGGTTTCGTGTTTGTTCCGTTTTATCGGATTTTGCTTGGGTGGAGATGGAGAGATTCGAACTCTCGTCCAAACGTGGAACTAATATGCTTTCTACATGCTTAGTTTTGACTTGGTTTTCGACCGTGGGCAGGATCAAAACTACCAACCCAAGGCTTATCTCCTAAAATCTCGGACAGCTACCGGAGAACAAGCCGTCCCAGCTCCGATTTTATTAGCACCACCTTATCGAAACGTCTCAGAGCAAGGCAATCGGGTGATGTCTCGTTTCTGCCACTGTGGCAGAAATAAAGCTAACTTACTGTGCTTCGGTTAGGCAGCGAGAGCGTAGTTATTTTCGCCAGTTAAATTGTTGATGTCTGAGATTATAGAGCATAGCCATCATCGCTCTGCATGCTTACATACCACCTCTACACGCTGTCAAAACCGGTCATCCCCAATGTTTTTTCGAGACACATACGTGATATGTGGGTTGCAAAAGTAATGCTTCCGCAACCAATCTCCAAATTTTTGTTGAAAAATTTGTTAGTCACAACCCGGAATAATGGGAAAGGACATATTGGAGACTCTGTGGTGTTTGGAGCGACCAATTGGTGGCAATCAGCGGAGGTTCACAATTCTCTGCTTTTCCAAAATCACAAATTGTGACAGATAGTGTATTGTTGTGATAATGCGTGCAAAGATAAGTGCGAATATTTTCTCAATACATTGAGAGATAACCCGCGCTTCCTATAATCTCGATTAATTCGTCGTCGGAATTAGCTTCGACTAATTCGTTCAGAAAATATGATATTCGTTTAAATTGATCAACTGTCCATCCTCTACAATTCTCGAAATTTTTATCGCAGTAAAAAATCATATCTTCGGTAGCCTTGTTGCCATCTTTGTCTTGAGAATAGCGAAATTTATGCTCTACAACCCAATTGCAGAACTGCTTTTGGTCTTTAAAACCGGCAACTACGTTCTTAATATTCTTGATTTTTTCAATTAGTTTAGATTGGGCTTGATTCAATTTTTCTGTGTTGGAGGAAATTTCCTCAATGGCTCGTTTGTATTCTCCAAGACTGAGGGCAGAATCATAAAACCCTGTAGGGGTGTAGATTTCTTTAGTTGTCTGTGCCGAGCTGATGTCAGATTTGATTGCCCTTATTTTTGATATGTCGGAGAAGACATCTTCCGAGAGGTCAAGAATCTCAATTATAGTAGACACTTTCACGAAAGAGCTGTCTACTTTTGTTGAGATTGCCTCATAACTGTCAGGATATGACATGTTTTCTTTGAGGCACTTAGAAATAAGCTCTTCTGCTTTGTCTTCATTTGATTTTGTGCATGAAGGCATGATAAACAGAACACATGTTGCAATTAGGATTGTAATTTTTCTCATAGGGATATAGATTTATTAAATTTTTTTAGTTATCGTTGTCTACGGCATTAAGCACCAACAGCATGTTTGGCAGCTCGTTGTTGTCGCGGATTGTTTTCAGCGCCGACAGTTGGCGGCGGTCGAGGAGTCCGATGCGCGCCACGAAGATGGTGTGGCTTGCCACACGGACCAGCACGTTGGTGTCGGTCACAAGCTGTATAGGAGCGCAGTCGATGAAGATGTAGTCGTAGCGTTGGCGCAGGCGTTCAAACATCTCGTCGAGGGAGTCGTGTTCAAGCAGTTCTGCCGGGTTGGGGCGGATGGTGCCCGACGGCAAGATGTCGATTCCCGCGCTTTTGTCGTGCACAATCAGTTTGTCGAGGTCGGTGCACGATCCGTCGAGATATGAGGTTGCGCCGTGCGCCGGCGAGTTGATGCGCTTGCTGAGCGATGCGCGACGTATGTCGAGGTCGACGAGCAGCACGCGTTTGCCTTTCTTAGCCTCGGCTGAGGCGGTGTTGATTGCCACATACGATTTGCCACTGCCAGGGTTGAACGATGTGCAGATGCACACCGGCACGTCGTTGAATTTCGCCAAATGGTGGTCGAGCTCGGTGCGTAGCATCAGGAATGCCTCTTTGCCGAAATCTTTGTTTGTCAAGTCGGGTGGCGTGAGGCTCTTTAGTCCGTAGTTGAACTTTATGCGCATGCGTCGCGAGAATGTGACGTTTTTAAGAAGCGGTATTTGTCCGATCACGGGGATGTTGATGCCGATGAAGTCGTAGCGGTCGCGCACGTGGTTGTCGGTGATGAATGCAATGAAAATCACGGCGATAGGAATCACCACTCCGCCGAGCAGCAAGCCGAGGGCTGCGATTATACATGGAGTGAGCCGAGAGGGCTCGTCGGTGCCCGATGCCGGTGCCACTACGCGTACGGCTTCCGAGATGTTGTTGATGGCGAGCGGGTCGTTGCCGCGTTTGCCTTGCAGGTAGTAGTATTGACTTTCGATGTTTTTGTGCATGCGCGCCTGGCGGTTGATGGCGGCCTGTGTGTGCGACAGGTCGGCAAGACGGTTGTCGGTGGCGGCGATGCGCGATTTCAGTTTGCCGCATTCGATGCGGAGCGAAGCGATATGGTTTGTCACCGAAGCCTCAATGTCGCTGTGCATAGCCTTAAGTTGCTGTGTGACTTCTGCAAACGCGTTGTTGGCAGTGCCGGCATTCTCGCGCAGATGTTCGCGTTTGGCTATGGTTCCGTTGTATGCAGCCACGGCTTTCTGCAGGCCGATGCTTTTTGTGATATCTGTAGCGGCGGCTATCGGGCGGTCGGCATTTTTGTCGGCTGCCAGTTGCGACGCCACAGCCTCAGTTGCCTTTATCTCGGCCTCAATGCCTACGAGCGACTGTGTGTCGGCGGCCTTCTGCGCCAGCAGTTGGTTGTAAGTGAGGTTGATATTGGACGTGTTTCCATTGCGCAGCGTCTGCTCGATGCCGGCTTCGTTTTTTTCGAGAGCCTCTGTATGCACGGCGAGACGCTTGTCGACGGCGTCGATGAATTTCTGGGCGTCGTTGCTGTTCCACTGTGCCCATATTCGGTCGTAGACCAATGGGATGTCGTTCAGAATGTCGTCGGCGCGTTGGACCACATGGTCGGAGAATGTGCAAGTCAGCACGTCGGTGAATTGAGCCGTTTGCACCACATCGATGCTTTTGCTTATGCGGTGGGCGGTTTTGTCGATTGGAGTTATGCTGATTTCTATTTTCTTGCCTGCGTAATTTTTCGTAAAACGGGTGGCTGTGAGAGAAATGTCGGCAGCCGATGTGGGCTTGTCGTCGCCGTCAATCTCGAGGCTTGTCGCAGTGGCTGTTTTGCCGTCGGCAGAGATGAGGGCGGTTATTTTTGCCGATGCGTCGTCGGGGATGTTCAGTGCAACGTCGAGAGGCTCGCTGCCGTAGAGGTCGACGCGCTTGCCGAATGACTGGATTTCATATTGTGTCACGTTGAGCGACAGGTCTTTGACTATCTGCTCGCAGAACACTTGCGACTTGACAAGCTGGATGCCGTCCTCAAGTTGCAGACCTGTGGCAAATGGCTTGATGGCAAACGGGTCGTCGCCGAAACGCTGGTTGGTGAATACGTTGGCGTCGAGATATTTCATTGCAAACATCGACTGGCGTTTCACCGCGGGTGAGACATAGTAGTTGTAGGCGCTCAGCCCAAACACGCAAATCACGACAAACGCTATGGCATAGCCGTAGAACCGCCTCATCCAACGGATGTATGTGCGCAACGTAAGCGCACTGCGGTGCATTATGCGGTCTTGGCTTGATATCGTTTGCATGTGATTTTAAGGTGAGGTATTGTATTAATGTTGCGTATTAGTCTTTTGCAATGTTGACTACGAGCACGCCTATCGATGTGAGCAGCGAGGCGATTGAGATCCAGAGCGACACCGATTTCATCGCATTCTGGTTGATGGTCGACTGCCCGGCGCGCACGCTGTTGGGTTGCACATAGACCACATCATTCTGTTTCAGGTAGTAGGCTGGCGACTTGAAGATGTCGGCTGAACGGAGGTCGAGTTGGTACGACTTGCGCTGCCCGTCCTCCTCGCGGATTACGTACACATGGTCGCGCTCTCCGAAGATTGTAAGGTCTTTGGCCATGGCAATCGCTTCGAGCACAGTTACTTTGTCACTGTTTATGGTATATGTTCCCGGGTTGGTGACCTCGCCGAGAATCGACACTTTGAAATTCATGAATTCTACGGTCACAAGTCCGTCGGTGAGCATCTTCTTTTCGGCGAGAGCCTGGGTTATCTGTTCCTGCAGTTGCCAGCGGCTCAAGCCCGAAGCTTTGATTTTGCCGAGGATAGGGAAGTCGATATAACCTTCGTTGTCAACCACATATCCGAGCAGGTAATTGCCATATCCGGCACGGTCGGTTCCTGCCTGGGTGGCTGATACCGGCAGGTTGAAGATTTTAGCCACAGCAGGGTCGCTGCTCGACACCACAATGGAGAGCATGTCTTTGGGCTCGATTTTGATTACCTGTGAGTTTTCAATCTTTTCAGGAGTGTCTACTTTCACATCTTGCAGATAGAGTACCTTTTCCGATGTCTTGCAGGAAGATACGAGCAAAATCAGGCTTAAGAACAGTATAATTCGTGTCGTTGAATGCATAATTTCCTTATTTCAATATGATTCCAATAATTTAGTCTGTGTGGACTGCCGCTTGGCGGAACTCATCCAATATGCAAAGATAGCATTATTCGTTAAAAACGTAGCGATATATGGTGTTAAAATATCGGCAATTTCTAAAATCCAGCAACCTTAGGCGGGGATTATTCCGTTTCGTAGGTGATTTTGTCGCCGCGGGGATGGATAAATTCGAATTCAAGAGTCCGTGCAAGTCCATCGGCGAGCGTGTATGGCGGTTTGAAGCCGGTCTGTTGCATGCGTGTGGCGTCGTATTCGGTGGTGGCGCAGAATTTCTTGACGCGGACGGCGCTGATGGCGAATTTGCGGCGCAGCAGCCATGCCAGCGCGTCGAGGCAGTAGCCGCCAGCCATTCCTATGGCGTAGGGGATGCGAATTGCCGGCAAGCGTTTCTGCAACACTGTTTCCACGTGTTGCACAAGTTGGTTCATGTCGTAGTCGGGCTTGTCGATGTAGTTGAACACGTTGTAGCCCGATGTGTAGTTGTCGATGAGAAATTTCACGAAGGCCACGATGTTGCCTACGTATGCCATTGACTTGCGGTTGCGACCGTTGCCAACCATCAGGAAGTGACGGCTTTGTATCTGATGGAGCAAGTTGTACACGTTGCCGCGGTTGCGCTCTCCGAAGGTTACGGTGGGGCGCACCACGTTGATGTTCCAGTCGGCGTGCATCGTGTGCCATTCCTGCAGAAGTTGCTCCGCCTGCCATTTCGATTTGCCGTAGTGGTTGAACGGGTCTTTCGGCGAGGTTTCGTCGGGGTTGTCTTTATTGATGCCGTAGACAGCCACGGATGAGAAGAATAGGATGCGTTTCACGCCGTTGCGCTCCATGGCGCGCAGAGTGGTGCGCATTCCGCCCACGTTGGTGTCGTAGTAGAGCGATGTGGGAGTCACGTTGTCGCGGTGCTGTGCGGCGAGAAGTATCACAAGGTCGGTGCCGGCAAGGGCGCTGTCCATCTGTTGCTGGTCGCGCACGTCGCCGATGGTGGTGATGTCGTTGAAGAAATGGCTGTCACGAATGTCGACTATGCGGAAATCGTAGCCCTTGAACTGCGTGAAGTGGTCTACAATGCGGGTGCCGATGAATCCGCTGCCGCCGATAATCGTGACTTTCATTGTGCCTGTGTTTATAATTGGTTTGGAATTTGCCTCATGGCTTCTATCACCTTTTTGGACAGAGGCTCGTTGATGGTGTGGTTATAGAAGCGCAGGTTGTGTATGTCACTGCCCATGAGGTCGTAATACCCGTTTTCAAGCAGCCATTCAGCCTTTTCTTTGGTGTGCTTGCTGTAGCATCCGGCAATGGAGCCGAGGTTGAGCTGGAACAGCAGCCCGAGTTGCTTCAGTTCCTCATAGTCAGACTGCTCCATGTATTTGTAGCGTTCGGGGTGCGCGAGAATGGGGTGCAGGCCGGCGTTGAGCATTTCTCCTATCAGTCCGCGCATTTCTATCGGCGCGCGGAAATAGCTTGTCTCAATAAGCGGATGGCTGTCGCCGAGCATCAGAATGTCGCGCTGACGCCAGCGTTCGGCAAAGATGCCGTCCATCATGTTCTCGGCTGCGAGATGCAGGCGGACAGATCCGTTGTATGTGGCGGAAAATTCCTCGAAGCGTTGCTTGAGCGCGCCGACGGTGTTTGGCACGTCCTCCATAATGTGGGGCGTGAGCCACACGTCGGCAACACCGGCTTGCTCCATTGTGCGGAGCGCTTCCAAAGTGAGGTCGGCTGTCTGGAATCCATCGTCGACACCGGGCAGCAGGTGGCTGTGGTGGTCGGTGAATCCGTCAAGCAGGCCGCTTTCGAGTATTGACTTTTTCCTTGAGAATATGCCAAACATCACTACTGTTTCTTGGTGTCGTTGCCGTAGCCATATCCATAGCCATATCCGTAACCATATCCGTAGCGGGTGTATGTGCCGCTCTCGTCGCTGCCGTTGAGCAGCAGGCACATGTTCTTATAGCGGTTTTCCTTGTAAATCTCGTCGATTTCAGGAAGGGTGCGACGGTCTATCAGTCCGGCGCGGGCAATGAAGATTGTGCGGTCAACATGCGGTGCGATGAGCGATGCGTCGGTGACCATTGTGATTGGCGGACAGTCGACAAACACATAGTCGTAGCGTTGCTTCAGCTCGTCTATCATTGCCTGCAGACGGTCGCTGAGCAGAAGCTCTGCAGGGTTTGGAGCAAGGTGTCCGGTAGGTATTGAGTCAAACAACAGTTTTGTCGTTTTTGATGGCAGGATGATGTCGTCGAGCGACACTTGTCCGTTGAGATATGCGCAGACTCCAGTGCTTGGCGAATTGACAATCTTGGATAATGTGCCTTTACGGATGTCGAGGTCGACAACGATTACTTTCTTGTTTTTCAACGCCATTGCGGTGGCGAGATTGACAGATGTAAACGTTTTTCCGTTGCCTGGGTAAAGCGAGGTGGCCATGATGGCTTCCGACTTGTTGGCGCCGATCATGAAGTCAAGGTTGGTGCGCACCACGCGGTATGCCTCGTTGATGACGTTGCGGTTGTGGTCTTCCACCACGATGTGCGGTGTTTCCGACTCATTTTCTTTTTTCATCAAGCGGCTCATCAAACTCAATTTCTTCGCTCCGTCGGCAAGAGGCACATCGCCGAGCACCGGAACTTCCAGGCCTTCAAGGTCTTTGCGGCTGCGCACTTTGGTGTTGAGCATGTTTGACGCAAACATATAGCCGTAAGGGATGGCGAGACCGAGGATGAACGCTGCAGCGAGGATGATGCCCTTCTTCGGCGATACAGGCACGCTGTCGCCGGTGGCAGGCTTGAGCAGGCGGGTGTTGTTGACCACGATGCTTGCCTGAAGCTCGTTTTCCTCACGCTTCTGAAGCAAGTAGAGATAGAGCTCCTCCTTGATTTTCTGTTGACGCTCGATTGTGAGCAGTTCTTTTGCTTTGCCCGGACCTGCTGAAATGCGGTTCTCGATGGCGTTTTCCTGCGCTGAGAGACGGTCGGCTTGAATTTTAAGCGCGCTGATGTGGTTGTCGACGGAGCGCAGAATTGTGGAGCGCATCATGCGCAGCTGGTTGTTGATGTCAGACACCAACGGGTTGCTGTCGCTGCTGTTTGCCACGAGGCGCTGACGCTCAAGCAGTTTCTTGTTGTATTCGGCAATCTGCTCTTCAATGGCTTGGCTTCCAACGCCAGAGTTTGAAGGAAGAAGGTCGTACTGGCGTGTGTTGTCAACGAGATATTCGCGGATGAAGCGAGCCACGGCGAGCTGGTTGTTTGCAAGGAATGCCTGCTCTGAATATTTGCTCGATTCTTGTGTCACTTGTGCTGTCTCGGCGTTCATGTCGAGCAGACGGTTGGAGCTTTTGAAGCGTTCGATGTCGGAGTCTACGTTGCCGAGTTCGCGTTCGATTGACATCAGACGCTCGTCGATAAACTTGGCTGTGTTGTCGGTCGACTTGTTGGTGTAGCGTATCCACTCCTCGTTGTATGCGTCAAGAAGGGTGTTGAGCACGTCTTCGGCACGCTTCTCGGATGCGTCGGTGTAGGAGAAGTTGATTACGGTGGCAAGTTTGTCGGCAAGTTCGGCGGTGAGGCGTGCCTGGCACGACTTTGCCGTGAGCTCCGGACGCTCATAGCCTACGATGACCGCCTGCTCAAAGTTTTTACCGTATTCTTTTGTCGCTTTGAGCACTACGGTGCCTACGGGCGTCTTGAACGGCTGCCCGAGTTTCACGGTTTGTGCCGGAGCGTCGCTCTTGATGCCGTTTATCTTGAAGTCCTTGACGGTCAGTTGGCTTTGACCTTCTTTCTCAGCGACGAATGTCACGGAGTTGAGCGGCTGCTCGCCGACGTGATCGGGAAGATTTTTGTATTCCACGCAGATTGGCGTTTTGTCATACCAGTCGGTGACATATCCAATCCAGTTCTTGCTCTTGTAGGTCACGTTGAGACGCAGCTGGTTGACAACGTCCTGCATCAGCAGCGGTGACTGGAATGCCTGCAACTCGTTGTAGACGTCGATGCCGGTGCTTCCGATGCCGAGGTCGGCGAATGCCGCCAACTCGCTGATTTGAGCCTGTCCCTTGTTGTCGCTTCGGAGCATTACGCTCGCCGAGCGTTGGTAGATGCGTTGCGCGCGCTGTGCGTAGATGAGTCCGAGAGCCACGCAGATGACTATCGAGATTGCGAAAAATTTCTTGTGGCAGAGTGTCCATGAAATCATGTCGCTCAGTTGGAATTCATTCTTCTGGTCTTCCGTTTCGGCAGCGCCTATGCTGTTGTAGTCTTCCTTCATTTAGTATAAATGTTTTGTGTAAATTACGCAGTGCTTTTTAAGTCATTATTTCTTTGCCGCGACAACGAGCGTCGCTACGGTGGTGAGCAGGGAGGCTATCGAAATCCAGATGCCGATAGACTTCATGCTGTTCTCGTTGAGGTTCGATTCGCCGGCGCGCACCTTGTTGGGTTGCACGTAGACCACGTCGTTCTGCTTCAGATAGTAGGCGGGCGACTGGAACACTTCCGCCGACTTTAGATTCAGGCGGTAGACGGTGCGCTCTCCTCCTTCCTCGCGGATTACGTAGACTTGGTCGCGCAGACCGTAGATGGTAAGGTCGCCAGCCATCGAGATGGCTTCGAGCACGTTGACTTTGTCGCCTTCAATGCTGTATGAACCTGGGTTTTTGACCTCGCCGAGTATTGATATTTTGAAATTGCGGAATTCTACGGTTACCACCATGTCTTTCAGCAACTCACGGCTTTTGAGCTCGCTTTTGATTTTTTCCTGCACTTCCCATCGTGTCATGCCCGCCACTTTCATCTTGCCGAGCACCGGGAGTTTGATTTCTCCATTCTCGTCGACGGCATAGCCGAGCAGCTGTTGCGTGCCGCCGGTCGACGACACAATTTCGGAGTTGGTCTGGTAGGACACTACGGGCAGATTGAACATTGCTGCCAGCTCTGCGTCTTTACAGCTGACGATGATTGACAGCACGTCTTTCGGCTGTATGGTGATTCCTTTGCTTGCAGAGATGCTCTCTTGCTTGTTGATGTCAAGGTTTTGAAGATATGCCACATCTTTCGTTGAATTGCATCCAACGAGCAGCATGCACGAAATCAGGAGAATATATAGTCTGTTCATATACGTTTTTGCAGCGCAAATAATATTTGCAATAATCTGTGTATTAGCGTATTGTGCGCACAGGATGAACAAAGCTCAGTGCTTGTTTTTTCACAGTTTTCCGGCATCTGCACTTGTCCACAGTTTCCCTTACACAATTTCTAATTGGCAAAGATAATTCGTTTATTTCTGTTTTACAATTTATTTAACGTGAAAAGTTGTCTTTAACATAAAACTTCGTTGAAAACAAAAAAGCGGCAATCGCCGCTTTTTTGTTCTTTAGTGTTGGTATGTGGTGTTATTTCACGCATTTCAGCACTTTGCCGTTTGCGCGTGCCACGTATACGCCGCTTGCGAGAGCCGAAAGGTCGGCAACGCTGTTTGCGCGAGCCACGAGTGCGCCGCCAAGTGTGTAAACCTGAATGTCGGCACCTTCGGCATAGACTTTGCCGTCGGCATATCTGATTGCTTCCGAGGCGATTTCGTTGACGCTGCCTTCACCGTCCCAAGCCGGGGTGTAGATTACTTCGCCGAGTTTTGCATCGTCTGGTTTGTGGAAAATCACGCTCTCGATTTTCTCTGCCGTCTGCTCGTCAACACTCCAGTGGTTGCCTTGCGCGTAGATGGTGAGCGCGGAGTTGTTGTAGAGGTCGTAGAGTGCGCCGCCGTTGCCGTTGTTCTTGAATGTGTTGTGGCCGGGGTTGTAGTCATCGGCATCGGGATTGTCCACTTTGCCGATGTTCACGTTCTCGCCGCCGAGCACGGTGATGCCCCACAGGTTGCCCTCGATGGTGTTGCCTTTAATCGTCACATTAGGCTTTGTGCCATAGTCGTAGATGCTGATTCCGGCTCCGCCCGCCATTGCGCTTGACGCATATTTGTTGTCGATAATCTTGTTGTTGGCAACCGTTGCGTTCATTCCACCGTAGAAAGTGATGCCGTAGCGGTGGTCGCGGATAGTGTTGCCTGAGATCCACACGATGTTGTCGCCTGCTATACCGGCCATGTTTGCCACAGCCACCGCGCCCACGTTTGTGCGCTGCGCTCCGGTAAACTCGCAGTTTTCAATGCTGACAGAGTTTGCGCCGCCTACGGTGAGGTTTACTTGCGGTTTGTTGGTGTTTTTGGTGTTGTTGTCGATGAATTTGCAGTTTGTAATCTCGATGCCGTTTGCTGCCATCGCCGAGCCTCCGATTGCCGGCACCTCATTGTATTCAAATGTGCAGTTGTCAACGTTGAATGTGGCGCCGTCGCTGCCGATGGCAAGTGCGCCAGTCGTCGTCATTTTGCCGTTGTTGTAGCGGAATGTGCAGTTCGCCACCGTAAGTCCGGTGCTTGAGAAGTTGCGCAGTCCGGCATATTCGAAATCGATGTTTTTAAACTCTGTGTCGGATGCGTCGCAAACCATGTAGATTCCTTTTGGCGCTGCATTCTCGTCGGCGCGCGTCACCAGCACTCGGTCGGTGGCGGCAAAATTTGCTGTGCCTTCGATGCGCAGTTGCACGCCGTCGCCCATCTTCATTGTCGCGCCGCTCTCAATCTCGAAGCGGTCGCCTTCGGCGATGGTGATGCTGTTTGTCAGAGTGTAGACTTTTCCGTTTTTTGTCACGCCGCTGTTTTCTGTTGTCGACAATGATTCAAGCGTATATATTACGCCGTTGCCGCTTGTTGTCACATCCTCGGCATTGGCGAAGCCTACCGCGGTGAGCGTAAAAAACAATAAAATTGTAGATTTTTTCATAAGCCTATATTTTTTAAAGGTTTGATGCGACAAAGGTAACAAATGGAAAGGAAAAAGCCAAGTTTGTCTACTTTTTTGTCGAGAAAAATTTGTCGATTGAAGAAGGTGTGATAAAGGATGATTTTAGAGTTTTATGCCATATTTTACGATGCCTTCGCTCATCATCCTTGCCGGTACGAAACGTTTAAGCGTGTCAGCCACGGTGTTGAGCATACGCTGGCGGATGCAGTCGTCTTTGATGTATAGGGATATCCGCCTTTGTGAGAGATAGTCACCTTGTATCTCGCGCACGTTTCCCGCCTGCTTCTCTGTGAGAAACGGCAGGTGCATCTCGGGGATGATGGTGTAGCCTCCGTTTTCGTCCACAATGCGTATCAGCGTCTCGATGCTGCCTGCCTCGTAGATGTGGTGTCCTTTGCCGCGTGCCTTGCAGAATGAAAAGGCGCTGTCGCGCAGACACTGAGCCTCTTTCATTATCCACATGTTCTCGTGCTCCAGGTTCTCGGGTTTGAACACCGGCAGTTTGCGCCAGCAACTTTCAGCGAGATAAACGTAGAATCGTTCGGTGTAGAGAGGCATCTCGAGCACGCCTTGTCGGGCGTTGTCTGAGATGGCGATGCCGGCATCGATCTCGCCGTTCAGGATGGCTTCGAGCATGTGGCAGGCTTTCATCTCTCTGACAGTCAGCTCTACCGACGGATAGGATTGTCTGTAGTGCTTGATGAATTTTGGCAGTAGGTAGGGAGCGATTGTCGGACCTATCGACAATGTCAGCTGTCCTCCGACGGTTCCTTTGCTTTCTGTTATCAGCTCGTTGATGCGGTTTGTCTCCATCAGGGCTTTCTGTGCCTGGCGGATTATCCTCTCGCCGACGGAGGTGGGCTTCACAACTTTGTTTGTGCGGTCAAAAATGCGCACATCGAGTTCGTCCTCCAGCTTCACAAGCATCGCACTCAATGTCGGCTGCGAGATGTTGCACGCATCAGCCGCTCTCGCAAAGTTGCGAAAGCGGTCGATGGCAACGATGTATCTCAGTTGCTGTATGTTCATAAACTACTGGTAGTTTGAGATTGTCGCTTTCAGGTCGGCAAGCCGCATGGCTCCGCTCTGTCGCCACAACATCTCTCCTCCGCGGAAGAGCATAAGTGTGGGCACCGACTGTATGCGGTATGCCTCGGCAATGTCGCCTGATTTGTCTACATCCAGTTTGATGATGCGGATGCTGTCGCCGAGGTCGGCTTTCAGCTGTTCGAGCACAGGATGCATCATTTTGCACGGTCCGCACCATGTGGCATAGAAATCTACCAATGTGAGTTGGTTGCTGTTGATTACGTCATTGAACTTTTCCATAACATTATTTATTTTTAAGTTTACAAATCACTTCGTTTCTTGGGTCAGCAAGTCTTCGAGAAATTCCGACGCGTCGGCCACACACATCTTGCATTCGCGCAGCATCTTGCCAGTGCCTGCGCCTTTCAGAAGCTTGCATTGGGTGGCGCCGTTGCGTTGCTGGAATTTTTCCATTATCTGGCGCATTCCCCGAGCCGACTTGGCTTTGTCTTTGGTGAAAAGGCCATAAACGATGCCGGCTCCGATGAGAGCTCCGCAAGTGCCTTCCATATTGCCCATTCCCACGGCGAAACTGTTGCCTGCGTGTTTTATAGTCTCTTCGTCAAGCCCTGTGAAGTCGTGGTATGTGCAACACACAGCTTGCGTGCAATTGTATGCGCCGCTTGCTTTTTTTGCTGATGCTGTTTCTTTTCTGCTTTCCATTTTCTGTTGTGGTTGTGATGATTCAACGGTGCAAATTTAAATGGTTTATTATAGATAAACGAATGATTCTGTCTATATGTTCATAGACAACGTCTATTGTGTGCGGAATAAAAAACTCTCTCCATGAGTTGTGGAGAGAGTCGTGCTGTGTTGTTTTACCGCTCGTAGTTTACAAACGAGTATGGGTGAGGGTTGCGGTCGTCGGATTGATGATGCTCGCGCAGCGTCTCGCGCCATTCTTTCCAATTGACATCGGGAAAGAAAGCGTCGGCGCCGAAGAATGTCGCGTCGATTTCCGTCAGATAAAGACGAGACGCGAACGGCAGCGTGGCGCGGTAAATCTGTTCGCCTCCGAGAACGAAAACCTCGCCGTCGGACTCTGCCATGCGGAATGCGTCTTCAACCGACAGCGCCACTTCCACTCCCGGAGCGGAAAACTGTGGGTTGCGGGTGATTACGATGTTGCGGCGGTTGGGCAACGCGCCTTTCGGCAGAGAGTCGAAGGTGCGCCGTCCCATCACGATGGTGTGGCCTGTGGTCAGAGCCTTGAAGCGTTGCAGGTCGGCTGACATGTGGCAGAGCAGCCCTCCGTTTTTGCCGATCGCGCCGCCTTTTGCCACGGCGGCTATTATTGACAGATTTTTCATTGTCTTGAATGCGTTTTATACGGCAACGATGCCTTTGATGTGTGGATGCGGATTGTAGTCTTCGAGTGTGAAGTCCTCATATTTGAAGTCGAAGATGCTCTTCACGTCGGGATTGATGCGCATTGTGGGCAGCTTGCGCGGGTCGCGTTTCAGCTGTTCCTCCACTTGCTCGAAGTGGTTGGTGTAGATATGCGCGTCGCCGAGAGTATGCACAAATTCTCCGGCTTCAAGTCCGGTGACCTGTGCCACCATCATGAGCAGCAGGGCGTAGGAAGCGATGTTGAACGGCACGCCGAGGAAGATGTCGGCGCTGCGCTGATAGAGCTGTAGGCTCAGTTTCCCGTCGGCAACGTAGAATTGGAAGAATGCGTGGCAGGGAGGCAGGTTCATGCGCTTCAGGTCGGCTACGTTCCATGCGCTGACAATGATTCTCCGTGAGTCGGGGTTGTGCTTGATGGTTTCTATGGCTTCCGATATCTGGTCGATGAAGCCGCCGTCGTAGTCGGGCCATGAGCGCCATTGGTAGCCGTAGATATGTCCGAGGTTGCCGTCGGGGTCGGCCCATTCGTTCCAGATGCGCACGCCGTGTTCCTGCAGATAGTGCACGTTGGTGTCGCCGCGCAGAAACCACAGCAGCTCGTAGATGATTGATTTCAGATGGAGTTTCTTTGTGGTCAGCAGCGGAAAGCCGTCGGCGAGGTTGAAGCGCATCTGGTATCCGAACACGCTTTTCGTGCCGGTGCCGGTGCGGTCGCCTTTCATTGTGCCGTGCTCCTTTACGTGGCGGAGCAGATCCAGGTATTGCTTCATTGTATCGTTTGTTTTTATATTCCTTCTACATAAATTGCTTTCTCCGGGGTGGCTGGACAAGCATATTCGCATTTGCCGCAGCCCACGCATATGGCTTCGTTGACCTGTGGAATCAATGTGTCGCCGTGTTCCACCATGTCGATTGCTCCTACGGGGCATTTGCGGGAGCATAGTCCGCATTCGGAGCCGTCGGTCTGAGTGACGCAGTTTTTGAGCACGAACTTTGCCTTTCCCACTGCGTGCGACTGTTTCTCACCGAGGCTTAGGGGCTTGAGTGCGCCGTCGGGACAAACCTGTGTGCAAAGGTTGCATTCGTGCAGACAGTAGCCGAGGCTGTAGTCAAGATGCGGTTGCAACATGTGGAGAATGCCGTATTCGGTTGCCGATGGGCGTATGATGCCCTGCGGACACTTGCTTACGCAGAGATGGCATGCGGTGCAGTGGCTCAGGAAGCTGTCGCGCGACGATGCCCCTGGAGGCACCACTGCCTTTTTCTTGGCGGGAGACTTGCCTTCTGTTATAGTCTTTGCCGCGGAGTCGGCTTTTGCCGCAAGCGTGCCTGCCACGGCGAGGCCTACGAAGCCGAGGAATCGGCGGCGTCCGTCGTGGCCGGTGCTGAGGCTCTTTTTCTGAGCCGGGCTATAGGTGATTGCATTGTCGTGGCATGCCGGAATGCAGTCGAGGCACATCACGCAGCGGCTCATGTCGACAGTGTGGTTTTTCGCGTCGATGCACGAGGCCTTGCATTCAGCCTCGCAGCGCCGGCATCCGATGCAGAGCGATGTGTCGATTTGTATGCGCATCATCGGTTTGCGGCTGGCGAGCGACAGTGTGGCGCCGACGGGGCACACCGTGTTGCAGAATGTGCGTCCGCCACTGAATGCCAGTGCGCCGATGGTGACAAATGTGATGCCGCCAACGGCGATGCCTATGGCTGACGGAGCGACAATGGCGCCGACCATACGCACAAACGCGCTGTAGGGGTCGAGTAGCGACGGTACTGCCGCGGCTCCGGCAATGCCGGCGATGATTGTGGCGGCAAGCACGGCATAGCGCAGACTGTTGTGGGCGACGCTGTAGCGATAGCGGCGTTTGGGCTTCTTTTTCAGCTGCTTGCCGATGCGTGCGCAGATGTCTTGAAACAGACCCAAAGGGCAGACGGTGGAGCAGTAAACTCTGCCGAGCAGCGATGTGGCGACAAGCCAGAACGCCAGAATGCCGATGTTGAGCGACAGCAGAGCGGGCATCAGCTGAATCTTCGCGATGGCTGAAAAGCCGTGGGGGAGCACGGTTGTGGCAATCAGCAGTGTGAGCATGATGCCCAACGCCGCCGACAGCGTGATTCTAAGTGTTCGTAGTCGTTTCTTCATCGGTCGCATATGTCTTTTGCGGCACGCTCGCGCGCCTTGTCGATAATCAGTGATATGTGTGCCATCTGCTGCGGGATGGCTATGCCTTGCGGGCATTTGCCGACACACTTTCCGCATCCGATGCAGAAAAATGCCGACTGCCGGTGGTCGAGCGGCTGCATTCGGCGCACGAATTCTTTTGCCTTTATGGCGAAAGCCTCGCTGGCGGTGTCGCCGTAGGCGTTTGGCAGCATGTCGTCGTCGATGAGCGCATTGTGGATTGTGAAATTCTGCGGAATGTTGATGCCGTAGGGGCATGGCATGCACCGCTTGCAGTCAATGCAGTGTATCTTTGAGTTTGCGATAAAGGATTTCAGCGCGGTTTCCCATACCGCCGACTCTTTTTCCGAGAATTCTGTCCCGAGAGCCATCGCTGTGACGTCCTCGGCAAGCATTGTCAGGTCCGACGGGCTGTCGACCACCGTTGTCACGCCTTCCTGCCGGGCTGCGGCACGGAGTGCCCAACCGGCAATCGGACGGTCGGGAAACGCGCTGTAGAGCACGTCGGTGGCATCGCCGTTGAGCGCGCGCAGCATGCCGTCTTTGGTCGGATTGGTGGCAAACACGAGTTTGCCGGCGTCCTGAGCCGCAAAAATCGCACTGCTTTGCGCACCGTTCATCCGCAGGTCGTCGATGGCGTTGTACGGGAGACGGAAAAAGTCGAAGCGCCGGTCGGAAAGGAGGGCGTCGAGAAAGTCTTCGTCGCTTCCGATGTAGTCTATTCCGAGATGGCGTATTTTGCCTTCGTCAAGCATCTTGGTTAGAAACGCAAGGATGCCCGAGTCGGAATATTTCTCCTTATATATATCACTGCTGCCTATGGCTTGCAGCGAATAGTAGTCGACGTGGTCGGTGCGCAGCAGCTGCAGCTGCCTGTCGAAGACGGCTTTAGCCTCCGCCACGGTGTCAACGCTGAATGTGGGCATCGATGTGGACAGCATAAAAGAGTCGCGGCTGCGATTGGAAAGAGCCTCGCCGAGCATCCGTTCGCCGTCGCCGTCGGCATAAGCCCATGCCGTGTCGAAAAGCGACACTCCGGCATCGGCGGCGCGTTGGATGATTTTGATGCCTTCGGCTGCCATCTTTCCGCCGGTTTTTGGCATCGACATCGTGGATATTGCAAGTGGCGTAAAACCATTGTCCATACGCTTCAGCATAGGCAGTTTGGCTGGCAGCCTCACGTTGCCTTCAAGACGTTTCGGAGGAGTCTTGTCGCCGCAGCCGCCCACAGCGCCCGCCACTGCCAGTGCTGTCAAGCCAGCGGCGCTGCGCTTCAGCCATTCGCGCCGGTTCATTGTCACAAATTCTTTCTCCATATATGCAAAGGTAAGGAAAAAGTTGAATATGTCGGAATTTTTATCACATATGCACATCGAGCCTCTTGGGCAGAGAAGTGGGGATGCGGATGTAGCCCGACGCCCATTCGCCGCTCCATGACGCCTCATAATATAGGTGGTAGCGTCCAGGACGCAGTGCTTGCAGGCAGGAGAAGTGAATGTCGCGGTCGGTGTGGCATATTTCCGCCAACTTGTCGTCGGCCTTGCGCTCGATGATTTTTATGTCGTTGTCAATCACCGTTATGGCGCAGTTCACTTGGCAGTCGGGTGTGTCGAGATGCACACCGTGACGTGTCCATTCAAGCCGCCCATCGCTGTCGGTTGTCATCACGATGCCGTCTTCGCCGCTTGGCTCGTTGGCAACGCCGCACGCAAACAGTGTCTGAGCCTCGCCTTTGTCGGCAGGACGCGCCATCAGTGCCACCAACGCTATCGCCACGGCGAATGCGATGACGTAAAACTCAAGCGAACCGATGAATGCAAGCAGTATCATTTACTTGTGGTTTTATTGTCGGGACAGGTGTATTGTCCTTTGCCGTGGGTGCGCCTGCCGAATGCGATGGCGTGATGCGGGCAGGTGTGGTAGCAGGCGAGGCAGTTGAGGCAGTCGCCGTGCCATTGCGGCTTATGGCTGGAGATTGTGATGTTGGCAGTGGGGCAGGCGGCGGCGCATCGGCCGCAACCCACACAGGCGTCGGTTGTGGCAAACGGTGTGTCGTCGATGTGGCGCATGAACCATGGGTAGATTATGCGCGATTTCAGCCATGCGACGCTGCCGTGGTGTGTGAAGTCCCCCTTCTCCATCGCCTCGATTCGCCGGCACAGGGTGTCGGCCGCTTGCGGGACGGCGGATAGTTTGCGCTGCTCCACGTCAGACTTGTCTACGTCGAATCCGGGGAAGATGACGTAGGTGTTGGGCATCTGCACGGAGTATGCCGCATCGGCAGTCATGCCTTTCGCCTCCATCACTTCGCGCCATTGCCTGGCGGCAAGTCCGCAATCGTCGCCGCACGTTGCCACCATGCAGCAGTATTGTGGACAGCCGTTGACGCGCAGACGGGTGAGGAAGTCGGCAAAGCCTTTGGGCAGTCCCCACGAGTGTATGGGGAAGACGAAAACGAGCTTGCCGCCGTCGATGCTGACCGACGGCTCTGCGGCGCGTAGCAGCGGGCGGAGGTCGACGACGTTGTCGACGAGACGTTCCGCCAGCAGCTGTGCCACACGCCGGCTGTTGCCCGTGCATGAGAAATAGGCTATCATCAGTGTACGGTCACGAGGGTTGCGCCGAAGCCGTATTCGCGGAACGAGGCGTCCTGCGCCTCGCAGTTCTTGTATTTGCGTTTAAGCTCGTCGAGCACCGCCTTGCGCAGCACGCCCTCGCCCTTGCCGTGGATAAACACGATTTTCTGACCGTGGCGGTTGGCGTTTTCATCCATCACGCGGCGGAACTCGCGCAGCTGCACGTCGAGCATCTCGCTGTTTGTCAGCCCGGCAGTCGAGTCGAGCAGCTCGTCGATGTGCAGGTCCACTTCGACAATATCGCCTTTCTTGTGCTGTTCGGGCTGATGCTTTACCACGGGACGGCGAGCCTTGTCGGCGGCTTTCTTCTCGCGCATGGCGCGCTCCAGCTCTCCGCTGTCAATCACCATCTGGCGTTGTGGCACGTCGTTTTTCACAATGTCGTAGGCAATCACGGGATTGTCGAAGTACATGTTGTCGTGGAAGCAGTGCGTCTTGTAGAATTTTGTGGCGTCAAGACGGAACTCCACGGCGGCTGGGTTCTTCAGGCGGAACGCCTTGTCGCTCTTGAATGCCACATACTGCACAGCCACGCGCTCGCGTTCCGGCAAATCCTCATGGCGCAGTTCCTCGAGATGCACCTGTATGTTAGGCTCCACGATGCCCGAGAAGCGGCATGTCCATTCGCGGCTGTCGCCACGCGTGGCATATACCACATATAAATAATAGTTGCTGTCGTTGACCAGATAGGCGTCGAAAGTTGTGGTGTTAAGATGCTTCGCCTCGCCAGGCTCATAGCCGAGCACCACGTTGAGCACATCGCCGTCGGCAGTTTCCACCACCGGCACGTTGTTTTCCGACACTTGCGGCCTGGGTTGCGGCTTTGCCACCGCCGGAGCTTCATATTTGCTCGGCTCGTTGCTGCCGAACTTCTTTTTCGGCACGATTCCGCCGTCGGGGTCCACTACCACGCATTCGCGGATAAGAACCGGTGTTTCAAAGCCGTCGGGCTCTTCAACGTATGCAATCTTGTCGTCTATTTTTGTAACTTTTCCGCCACCAACAGCGTTGAGGTAGCGCACGATGTCTCCAACTTTCATAACTTTTTCTCTTTAATGTGTACAAAATTAAGCAATCTTCGCCAAGAAATTTGAAAAAATGACGCAAAAATTTGCACAGCAGAAAAAAACGGCATATCTTTGCACCGCTTTTGGGACGATGAGTCTCATTGGTTAGGATTGTCTTATGGTGTAATGGTAGCACTGCAGTTTTTGGTTCTGCCTGTCCTGGTTCGAATCCGGGTAAGACAACTCGATAGAGGGATTGCTTCGGCAATCCTTTTTTTTGTTTCCATACGTCTCGCTGTGCCGCCGTCAGAAGCACGCATTTTATGAGTTGAATTACCGGAGATTTGGTAATTGTGAAAAAATGTATGTAATACAAAAATAAAGTTACAAAACACGAAAAAGGGAAGCCAATTTTCGTTTGATATGGGAAAAAGAAAGTAAGTTTGTGGTGCGTAAAATGCCCGTCTTGGAGGCGACTTAAGCCCTATTGTGGAGTTTTTGAGTGGAATTTGAGGCGTAGTGTTAAAAATGTGCTGTTGGGAGTTGAAAAATAACGTTTGTAAACTTAAAATTTAACAACCGGCGGTCAAAAAATTAGAGAGAGATTAAACCTTTTATAAAACTAACAAACTGTAATTATGAAGAAACAGCTATTGCTACTGTTGTTTTCCCTCTTTGCGGTTATGGGTTATGCCCGCACGGTGACCGGTGTGGTTACTTCGGCGAGCGACAAAGAGCCCATTATTGGCGCGTCTGTGCAGGTGCAAGGCACCACGCGTGGCGCTGCTACCGACCTTGACGGAAAATACACGCTTGAGGCTCAGGACAATGACGTCCTTGTGGTTACCTACGTTGGTATGACTCCGCAAAAAGTTAAAGTCGGCGGTCGCGACGTGGTTGACATTGTGCTGCAAGAGAACTCACAAGTTCTTGAAGAGGTGGTTGTAACCGCCATGGGGCAGACACAAGAAAAGAAAAAACTGAACTTCGCCGTTCAGTCACTTAACGCCGACGATGTGTCGGCAGGACAGAGCGCCAACTTTGCAAACAGCTTGCAAGGTAAGGTTGCCGGTCTGCAAGTGTCAACCGGCGGTAGTTCGCCTAACGGTTCAACTCAGGTGATTATCCGTGCCATTTCGTCAATCAACAACTCGCAGAGCAACGAGCCGTTGGTGATTGTCGACGGTATGCCTATCCGTGGCAGCGGCTCGAGCCTTGGTGACTTGAACCCTAACGATATTGAAAACATGAGTGTCCTGAAGGGTGCGGCTGCATCAGCCCTCTACGGTCAGGAGGCTGCCAACGGTGTCATCATGATTACCACAAAACGTGGTCAGGAAGGCACAATGCAGGTTACTGCAACTGGCGGTTGGGAAATCTCAAACGCTATCCACACTCCGAAAATCCAGAACCTCTATGAGGCTGGCGGCGGCGGATTCTATTCGCGCAACGCTGCAAGTGGTGGCTGGGGTTCATATCTCACAAGCGAGGACCGCGTATATGACAATGTGGGCGACTTCCTCGGCACTGGATTCCTGCAGAAATACGACCTCTCTCTGTCGGGCGGCAGCAAGAAATTCAACGCTTACGCTTCTGCAAGCTATATGAACAACGAAGGTATGGTTCCTAAGGATTATAAGAACCGTCTGAGCGTGTTTGTGAAGACCGACTTCAAGCCGTCTGACCAAGTGAGCGTTCAACTCTCTGCCAACTTCGTAAACTCAAAGAGCCGCGGATTCGGCAACAGCATGTCGTCAATCTACGCTTGGCCTATTAATAAGAATATGTCTGACTACGTTACTAAGGAAGGACGTCCTAACTGGTGGGCTCTCTACGACAACTGGGACGACCGCGACATCCTTAACGACGCTGGCCGTATCACAGCAACTGTTTCTCCTTACTACGGTCGCTACTACGACAAGAGCGAGACTGAGGCTACCCGTATGATCATCAACGGTCAGGTAAGCTACGAGCCAATCAAGGACCTCGTGTTCACAGGTAAGATCGGTTACGATAAGGGCTACTCAAACTATGAGTCGTATGCTGTGCCTCGCTTTGTAAAGACCGACTTCGAGGATCCTGAATCTGACGCTTTCTCCAAGTATCAGCATAAATTCGGTTCTTACACATTCCAGCCTTCAAACAGCTCGCAGCTCACTGCGCAGATCGTTGGTACATATAAGAAGACTTTCGCTCAGGACTACACGCTCAACGTATTGGCTGGTGCGGAATATAAGGAAAACAAGGGTGTCGAGGCTTCGTTGGCTGGTCAGCGCTTCCTTCTTGAGGGCGACTTCTACAGCTTCATGAACACCGACCCAAGCTTGTTCTCTAAGTCTGGCGACTACAACATGTCGTTGTCCCACACGCGCAAAAACAAGTTCGGCTACTTCGGCGAACTCCGTTTCGACTACAAGGGCATGGCACAACTTTCTGTGACTGGCCGTTATGATGGCTCTTCAACTTTGAAACAGGTTGACTGCACATATTTCTACCCATCGGTAACTGGTGGTTTGATTTTCTCTGAGTTGTTCCACTTGAGCAACAAGGTGTTCTCTTACGGTAAACTCCGTGGTAACTGGGCAAAGGTTGGTAAGGACGCTCCTGCCTACCGTTTCACCACTTCTTATAAGAACTGGGAATTGTTCCCTGACGGTGGTTGGGGTGTAGACGCAACAACTGCTGTTGCCAACACTCTTGAGCCTGAGATGACAAGCTCTTGGGAAATTGGTGCCGACTTGCGTTTCTTCGACTCTCGCACTCGCTTGGATGTGGCTTGGTACTCTACCACTGTCGACAACCAGATTGTACAGGTGCGTGTGTCGCCGACATCAGGTACTATCCTCCAAACTCGTAACGAGGGTTCTATCGAGAACAAGGGTCTTGAGCTTACATTCGGTCAGGACATCATCCGCAATAAGGACTTCAACTGGACTGTGAACGCCAACTTCTCGTTCAACCGCGGTAAGGTGGTTTCGCTTCCTGAAGGCGTGTCTGAGATCCAGGGCGGTCAGTATGGCGACATCTTCGCTTCTGCTTATCTCAACGAGTCAACGACTGCAATCTCTGGTAAGGACTACCAGCGCACTGCCGACGGTCAGATTATCTGCGACGAGTCCGGCTACCCGCTCATCAACCCGGCTAAGGGTAACTTGATCGGTAACCGTGAGCCTGACTTCCTGCTCGGTCTCGGTTCCAACTTCCGTTGGAAAGACTTGACTGTTAGTTTCTTGTTCGACGGCCGTTGTGGTGGCGACGTTGTAAACGTTACCCGTCGTGGCTTGAACAGCAACGGTATGGAGGCTTTGATGACAAAATACCGCAGCCACGAAGTGCTCGTGAAAGGTGTGGTTAAGCAAGCCGACGGAACTTATGCTCCAAACACCACTCCGGTGCTCTTCGACAGCAACTTCGTCAACAACTACTATAATGCAGTGTCTTCAAACTTCATCGAGGACGGCTCTTACATCCGTTTGAGCTACGTGACTGTGGGCTACGACCTCAGCCGTTTCCTCTCGAAGAAATGCCCGGTTAAGGGTCTGAAGGTTTCTGCAACTGGACGTAACCTCTTCCTGCTCACCAAATACACCGGAACTGATCCTCAGATCCTTGCCGGTACAGGTGGTGGTACAGGTGCTGCCGGCATCGACAACTACAGTGTGCCGACTGCACGCTCGTTCAACTTCTCACTTAGTGCTACATTCTAAAAAAACGAGGAACAGTATGAATAAATTCAAAATAATGGCATTGTCGCTGTTCGTTGGTGTCCTCGGCACCAGCTGCGCCGACATGCTCGACGATAACGTAAGTTCTGACAAATCGAAGGGTATCACCGCCGAGACAGGACTTCCGACAATAGTCTACTATGCGGCACAGACCAACTACGACCATGCCGAATACTACATCTATTTGTCGCAGTGCCTCACAACTACAGGCAAATCGGCTACAGGTGCTTATGGCTACAAGAGCGGTTGGGAATTCTTGACTATGAACCGTCACCCGCAGTGGCGCCGCCACTTCTATGACATTGGCCGCAACGTGAACGAGTTGATGACGAACGCCGACAATGTGGGTTCGCCAAACTACAAGTTGATTGCTCGTGCAATCCGCTTGATGTCGACTCAGCTTACAACCGACGCTTTCGGCGATATGCCTTTGAGCAACGCCTACAAGTCGAACTCGCCTACTTACGACACTCAGGAAAGCATCTATGCTTGGATGCTCAACGAGTGCGACCAGTTGGCTGCCGATTTCGAGAATCCTGAATACACTCAGGCTCCGGGCAACCAGAACATCACAAAGAAAATCGACCGCGTATATGCCGGCGATCTCAACAAGTGGAAAGGTCTGGTTTATGCAATGAAGGCTCGTTTGTTGCTCCGCAACATTCCTAACGTAAACACTTCAGCCGCTACCTGCGACGCTATCATCGCCGCAGCCGACAAGGCTATCCAGATTTGGCAAGCCGACCCGATGTACGGCACATTCTTCGGCAGCGAGCCTCGCTACAACTTCGACGGCGGCACGCAGCAGCAGAACTGCCCGTGGAGTGAGTCGCAGCCTGTAATCAACGCATGGGAGTCGCGTGCCAACCTGTTGACAGCGGCTGTTCCTTCTAAGTTTATGCTCGCCGACATCATGGGCGTGTTCAGCCAGGACGACGCTGCAAATGCCGGTAAATTTGTAGCACGCCGCGGCTATGCCGACGACCCTCGTGCCGCTCTGCTCTTCACTCCGCGCACAGGTCCTACATCGGCAACCAACGATGCTTCGACCATCAAACTCCGCTGGTTGGAGAACAATATCGGTGTGCCTAACTCGAAGTTTACAAGCAACGCTTATCCTAACCTCTACACTGGTGCTTATGCCGGCTCTACCGATGCCTACGTGCCTTTGTTCACAATGGAGGAGCTTTACTTCATCAAGGCTGAGGCTTACTATTGGAAGGGCGACAAGTCAAAGGCCTGCGAGCTTGCAAAAGAGGCTACACGTGCAAACATCGAACGTCACCTCGCTGCTTTCCAGAAAGCACATCCAGAAGTAATGTATCCTGGCAACATGACTGCTTCCGGTTATGTGAAACTTGATGCCCGCGACAAAGATGGCGATTTCACAAAGTCTAAATATTATTGGGACGCTATCGTTGATGCATTCCTCGACGATGCAACAATGCCTGAGAAGGATGAGAATGGAAAAACCAACCCACAGCGTGTAAGGGGCGTGACCGACCCTGCGACAAAGGGTAACCATCACTGGTTCTTCAACCCATCTGAGTTCTCTTTGAGCGACTTGATGGAAATGAAGTATGTGGCTATGTACATGCAGCCTGAGCAGTGGACCGACATGCGTCGCTACCACTACAGCAACAACCGTAACAACCACGGTATTGGCGCAAACCAGGAAATCGTTTATCCGAAACTCCGCCGTCCTTACAACCTCTACGCTCCATACTGGATTGACGGTTTGACCGACGCGCAGAAGGAGAACACTTGGATTCAGCGCATCAACTACGACCCAGAGACTGAGGAGAAATACAACAAGAACGAACTTGAGCGTCTCGGCGCTTACAAGAACTTCGAGTGGCTTCGCAAACCGATGATTTGGGCTGAGGAGGCTGGTGTACGTTCTTCTTTGACCGGCAAATAATTGTTTAACACTAAACAGAATTTAAGTTATGAATTTGAAATATAAATTAGGAGCCACTGCTCTCGCATTGATCGCAATGACATCGTGCGAGACCAACGACCCGTTCAGCGACATCATGGATGCAGGCCAGCCTGTGCCTACTGTCACTTGGTCGGTGGGCAGCACCGTGGCTGCGGCCGGCGACAGCATCGAGATTTCCGGTAAATACTACACCGACAAGAATCACACTCCCGACCACTCTGAGGTTTGGGAAACAGTGGTGCTCAAAGAAACTGCTGCCGCTACTGTAGGCTTGACTTCTTCTTTGAAGTACACTCAGACTGTAAACGTCAGCGACACTGTCCGCACGTCAATGACGGCTTCGTTCCCTCACTCTATGGCAACATGGAACGGTCACGAATGGCAGCTCGACACTAAAATCCCTACTTCGCAGACTTTGAAATCTGTGACATGGGCTACTCCTGAAAAGTGGGATCAGAAGAAGTTTGATTCTTACTATCCTGCCGACTTCAAGCAGACTTTCATCGACAAGGTGATTGACTACCTGACTAAGGACAACACTTACTATTCCGACCTCCGCGGTGTGTATATCAACTACGATTTCACTGCAGAGCAGGTGCAGGGTGTGATTGCAAAATATCCGGCTCTCGACCAGACTGCCCTCAATTCTCTTGTTCCTGCTGAAGGCACTGAGAAGAGCGACGTTTGGTTTACCGACGCTACGGTTGTTGTAGGCAAATACTACACTGACATTGTCGACGGAAAGACTGTATATCACGAAGTGCCGACTGCCGACGCAACCGACCCTTCAAAGACTTACTATGACGTCTACAAGTCTTCGCCTTGGGTGTTCTGCCGTTACGACGACAACACTGGTGGCGTTGTCACTGCTGTGCGCGACGAATATATGCCGGTGTTCAAGGATTTGATTTCGTTGATTCCTTTCACCGACTGGGTCTACAGCACTTCCGACAAGGTTTACAAAGTTGACTTCTCACGCAAATACAGCTTGAACCTCGTGTTCAAGGTGTTTGACACGGAGGGTCACTGCGGTTACACAACCGGTGAGTCGGGCATCAAGCAAATTGAGCTTAACTAATTAAAACTGAAAAAGACAAATGAAAAGAATATTATTGAATATCAGCTTTATCGCAGCGTTGGTGATGATGGTGTCGTCGTGCGTCGACCCGGATCCTGACTACAAGGATTTCCCGTCGAAGGATGTGGACTTCACATACGCTGTGGCTCCAAGTGCCGACGGTCAGGTTCAATATGGTCAGGACTACTATGTGGTTTCCCACATTCAGTTCACCAACACTTCCTACAAGCAGGGCAATCCTTCTTGGGACTTCGGCGACGGTACAACATCAACGGAGCAGAATCCTGTGCACAAATTCGAAAAAGCCGGTACATATCAGGTGAAACTGACTATCGACGGCGTTGGCTCGCGCACATATCCTATCATGATCTACGACATCGCTCCGGTGCTGTCAATCCAAAGCCAGTCGGCTGAGGTGTTGACTGTAAACGACGTTGACGTGGAGTTCAACATCTTCCTGCCTAACCCTGAAAACAAGAAGGTGAAATATGAATGGACATTCCCGGAAGGCGCTCTCGACGCGGATGGCAACCCGTTGACAACTTTCGTCGGCTATGCCGATGAGAATGGCAAGGTGGACTATCCTGGCAAGGTGCACTTCAAGAACATCGGTTCGCAGCGTATCACGCTGAAGACCACTTTCGACATCGACGGTGAGAACCGCCAGCTTGAGGAAAGTTATGTAAACGTTCAAGTTGGTGCCGACAAGGAGTATCAGACTCTCTATTTCGCCACAGTGGGCGGCAACATCAAAGCGATGAAGATTATCCCTGACAGCGAACTTCCTGAGGGCACAAAGAACCTTCCGTTCGATATGGGCGTAAGCAGCGGCAACATGCCGTTCAACTTGGTGTACTATAAGGATGCCGACGGACAGGGATGGATTTATATCCTCGATGCCGGCAAGCAGTACACTTACGTGAACGATGCCGACGGCGTGCTCGGCGACGGTAAAATCAATGTGATGACTGTCGACGGCAAGTCTACAAACCTGTTTGTTACAAACGTTGGTCAGACTGCATTCAACGACCCGTTCTTCGGAACTGTCGATGGAAATGACTTGATTTACTCTGACCGTAACACCGGTTTGCGCAAAACTGCGCTCAACACCCGTGGCGGTAAGGAGAGCAGCACATACTTGGTGAAGAACGACCAGCTCGGTTACTACTCTCGCGGTCTTGCTTACGGTGCTATCAGCACAACTATCGAGAAGGACTCAAAGGGTATGTACTGGTGGGGTAAGTGCTACAACGGTAATGGTATCTATCGTTTCAAGTCCACTGACATTGTCAGCGATTACAAGACTGCCAAAGCTCCGTATGGTATAATCCTTAAGGACGTGAAGCTTAAAGCATTCACTATCGACGAGACCCGCAAGGCTCTCTACGTTTGGCGTTGGGGCGACGGCGACGGATTCTATGTTTATCCATTGCCTGCCGACAACGAGACTGTCGACAAGAAAGGCTTCTTGAAAGGCCACGACTTCCTCATGATGGCTGATGCGATGAACTCTACAGCCGATGAGGGTGTATACTGCACGCAGATGGCTCTCGACAAGGAAACTGGTAACGTCTACTTCGGCTTCAACAAGGCTGCCGCCGACAATTCGGCTTTTGCAACTGGCTTGAAATACTACGACTATGCCGCAGGCAAGATTGTCAGTGTGCCTGTCGTTGCCGACAAGATTCTGGGTATCGTAATCAATCCTAACAAGACGAAACTGTTCTAACGGTTTCCTGACTGTATAGAAAACATCAATAGCCGTTCCTTTTTGTTGTCAAGCAATAGGGGGACGGCTATTGCTTTAAAAAGGAGATACAAAACAACGAATATGATAAAGAAAATCTTAATGACTGCAGCCGCTTCGGCGGTGTTGTTGTCGGCGGCGTTCCAGGCGCAGGCATTGAAGCGTGAGCAGAGAGCCACGTGGATGTCGGCGTATGTTGCCGACTGGCCTTCGAGCCCGATAACTGTCAACAATGCGGAGGCACTTAAAACAATTTGTCAAAACAACCTCGACTCGCTGCAGCGCAACAATTTCACTACGATTTATTACCATGCGCGTACAATGTGCGACGCTATGTACGACTCAAAGTATGAGCCGTGGTCAAGCTACGTTTCCAGCACACGCGGTGTGGCTCCGGCGTTCGACCCGATGGCATATCTTGTTGAGAATGCCCACAAACGTGGTATCGAGGTGTATGCATGGATGAACCCTTACCGCTACATCAACTCTACCTACAGCACGGGCTGGGGTAATGCCGGCGGCGACAAAAACTATGAGAACAGCCATCCTGACTGGTTGATAAAGTGGGAGAATAACGGAAGAACATGGACCATCCTCAATCCGGCTCTCCCGGAGGTGAAGCAGAGAATTATCGACGTGACAATCGACCTGATCAGCAAATATGACGTCGACGGCGTGGTGTTTGACGACTATTTCTATCAGAACGGTCTTCCGGCAAGCTATGACGCTGCCGACTATGCTAAATACACTGCCGCTGGCGGCACAATGTCGCAATTGGACTGGCGTCGTGAGAATGTCAACGATATGGTGCGCCAGCTCTATGCGGCAATCAAGGCGGCAAAGCCTTGGGTGCGCTTCGGCATCGGCCCTGCAGGTGTGGCTGGAAAGCATGCCGAAGATTATGGCCTCGAGCCATGCCCTGGCAACGACTGGCAGTATGACGGCATCTGCTCCGACCCGTTGGCGTGGCTTTCGGAAGGTACTATCGACTTTATCTCGCCGCAGGTGTACTGGCGAATCGGTTATTCGGCTGCCGACTATGCAAAAATCACCCCGTGGTGGTATAAGGCGGCTGCCAAATTCAACCGTCAGTGTTTCATCAGCCAGGACTTGAGCAACACGCAGGGCAGCAGCTGCCCGTTGTCGGAGTTCTACGACCAGATTACGATGACCCACACCAACGTGGTGGGTGAGTGCCCGGGAATGGTCTATTTCCCGTGGAAATCGCTCTCTGCACGCCGTGAGCGCGTCGACGGCAAATGGTTGTCGCTGTTCCGCTATCTGCGCAACACGGTGTTCGACACCAAGGCGCTCACTCCTGCCACAACATGGGAAAAGGTGGCATATCCTGGTTCAGTAAGCAATGTTGCTCGCAGCGGCCGCACCCTGACGTGGAACGGTCCGGACAACGTGCGTTTCACCGTCTATGCCGTGCCGTCGAACGTCGACAGCAAGCATTTCTATAAGGATGCGCAATATCTGATCGGCAATTCCTACACCAAATCGTTCGAGATTCCTGCTGAGCTTCCGAAATATGAAGGTTTCGGCATCTCCGATGCCAACCTCGGCAACTACCGCTATGCCGTTGCCGTGCTCGACCGCTACGGCAACGAGTACAGCGCGGTGTTTGAAGGCGCTGCGGTCACGGCTTCTGAAAAGCCGGTGATGACATATCCTGTCAACGGCGAATTGGCTTCGAAGGGATTCCAGTTCAAGTGGAACGGTTCTGCCGAAGTGAGCGAAATCGCAATTGCCACCGATGCGGCTATGAAAAATGTAGTGGCTCGCTTCGAGGCAAACGGCAATGCTGCGTCGTCGGCTGGCATGTGCAACTTTGAGCCCGACGTGACATACTACTGGACTGTCACTGCCCGCGGCAACAACGCTACCGACACGGAAGCTGGCAAAGTGGAGTCGTTCAAGGTCGACATCTTCCGCCTGATTTCGCCTGCCGACGGCAGCGGGAACGTTGAGCTGACTCCTACAATCTCGTGGTCGGATCTCGGCAAGGACACGTCGTATCAGCTGCTTGTAAGCAATCTGGAGAATTTCCAGAGCGTTGTGATTGATGAGACAACAACGGCTACATCGTTTGCCGTTCCGCAGTATGTGCTTTCAGCCGGCGTGAAATATTATGCCAAGGTTATCGCTACAGTGAACGGCGGAACGGAAACCACAGATGTCTTTGAATTTACAACAAAGGCGGCAAGCATACCTACTCCTACGTTTGTCACTCCGGCTGCCAGCGGCACCACACTCCATGCCGACCAGGTTGTCGCCGTACAGCCGGTGGAGGGTGTGGCGTCGACCCACTTCGCAATCAGCGAGAAGGAGACATTCCCGGCGCGCACGTCCTACAACGGAACATATTCTGTGGGCACGTTCTGCACTCCGATGCTCAGCGACGTCAAGATGGTGTCGAAGATGCTGGAGGACGGCAAGTCATACTTCCTGCGCGCGCAGTTCAACTACTACGTCGACGGTAAGTTGACAACGTCCGACTGGACTCCGGTTCTGTCATTCACCTACAATGCCACTCCGATGGGCGGCGTGGGCAGCGTTGCTGCCGATGGCATCACGATTGTCGACAATGTGCTTTCTACAGGCGTGGCAGGTATGCCGGTGGCAGTGTTCGCCCTCGACGGCAAGCAGGTGCTCAATGCGGAAACCGACGCACAGGGCAATGCCGATTTGTCGGTTCTCGCCGGCGGAACATATCTTGTCAGCATCGTTGCCGATGGTGCGGTCAAGACAGTGAAGTTCGTTAGAAAATAGCAATCACTTGCAATAAGAAAGAGGAGCCGTGCCGGAATAGGCGCGGCTCCTCCTATATATACTTGGCTCTCTCTCTGCGGCGGCGCGGAGGGGGAAGAGCAGGAGGTGTCGGTCCGCAGCGCGCGGACGGACTGCAAGAGCATAGTTGTCATAAGAGGTGTCGTGATCAGAGCGGAGGTGATGGTCCGCAGCGCGGACCCGTTTTCAGTTAACCCCGGACGCAGTCCGGGGATGGTCGAAGGAGAGGTATGCACCGCAGGGCGGTGCCGCTGAGGAATGAGAGCCTGTCAACAGAGGCTTCAGCGGCGGCGCTTGCGCGGCGCAGTCGGTTGCGCACTAGTCCCCCGACGATGTCGGGGGTTAACTGAAAGCGTGACCGCTCACGCGGTCAGTCGGCATCATCGTCCAGAGAGTGGTATTGTTCCGCTCACGCAGTCAGTAGTAAACAAAATTTAAGAAATTGATACAATTATTTTGCTTGAAATATTTGCACCATCGGAAAGTTAGCACTATTTTAGCGGTGTGATTTGAAAGCCGTGCAACCGGCTTCAAAAACAAACCTAAATAGAAAGGAATTTTACTAACAAAAACTATTTAATTATGAAGAAACTTTTACTCTCTGCATCAATGTTGATGCTCGCAGGTGCTTCTGCATTTGCAGCAACTGATGGCCAGACTTATGAGTCTGTTGATGGCATCAATTGCGAAAACCTTTGGGTTTTTGACCGTTTCCACACAGAAGATGCTTACAAAGCAAACCCTATTGCTTCTACAAGCGCACGTACTGCAACTACAGATGGAACAACTGTTTATGTAGGCTTGAGCGGTGAAACTGCAACAATCGAGAAATTTGACCTTAAGACAGGTGCTTACCTTGGTTCTTTGGCATTGACTAAGGGCGGTGAGGCATTCAAAGGCACTTTGGCTGTCAACCAAGTTGGTTTCGATGAGTACGGACATTTCTATGCTGCAACATTCAGCGCAAACTCAAAGGGTGACGGACAATACGAGGTTTATACAGTTGACCTGACTACAGGTGCTGTCACTTCGGTTGGCGACTTGTTCTTTGACGGTGGTACTGGTCGCATTGACTACTGCGACGTTATCGGTGACATCACAGGTGCTGAGGCTAATGCAACAGTTATGGCTGTTACTTCTGCTGCCGACAATATGAACGTATTCAAATGGGTACGCGAAAAAGGTTCTGACGAGTGGATGGGCGGCTGGACAGGCCAGGCTACTTTCCAGGCAATCGAAGCTGGACAAACTTACCCTAATGGTATCACAGGCTTCAGCTTGGGTTCTGTTTTGAAGATTGTCCGCGACGGTTCTAAGTCGGGCAATATGAATATGTTCTACATCGACGGCTTTACTTCTGCCCCAGCGCTCTATGGCTCAGACGGTGCTATGATTGACAACATCGGCAATGCTGACTTGATAGTGAAAGACAAAGAAGGAGTTATTACGTCAGGAACAGTTGTTGAGCCGGATAAGGGAACTAACGGTATCGCAGAAGGTTCTGTTGACGGCACTAACTTGATGATTTATTCTGAAGGTCAGTATAACGCCCCTCACAAATGCCAGGCTATCATCACAACTGTTGATGAAAATATGTCGTTCGAGTCAATGAAGCCATTGTGGACAGTTCCTGCTGACGGTCTTGGTCAGACTTCAGACACAGGTACTCGCGTACACTCTATCTTCTGCTTGCCACAGAACGATGGTTCTGCACTTGTCTTGACTTTCAAATGCTTCAACGGTATGGGCGTTTACAAGATTACTAAGAAGAAAGAAGACAGCGTAGAAAGCAACGTAGTTGCAGCTGCAAACATCACAGTTAACGGTAACGTTATCGCTGTAAGCGAAGTAGCTGAGTCTATCGAAGTGTTCAACGTAGCTGGTCAGAAAGTAGCTGAGGCTCGCAACGCATCTGAGGTTGCCGCTCCTGCAACAGGCGCTTACATCGTTAAGGCTGTCGTAGCTGGTGCTCCAGTTGTTAAGAAAGTTATCCTCTAATCCTTAGAGATAGCATATAGTAAAAAGCGCTCCCGCAAGGGGGCGCTTTTTGTGTATAGTGACAGCACACACCTGCACATCGTGCGCCATCGGGACAAAAAGAAAACTGTATCATCCAAGCTGATGGATGATACAGTTTTCAGTATGCGTTAAAAGTCAGCAGTGTGCAGCCGATTGCACAATCTCGCTCAGCGTAGGGTGAGAGTGCACGATGCCTTGCAGGTCGGCAATCGAGTCGCCGCGAGTAATCAGCGCGCAAGCCTCCTGTACAAGGTCGGCGGCATGCGGACCATAGATGTGGCATCCCAATAGGCGTCCGTCGGCGGCGGCAATCAGTTTGCAGTAGCCGTCGGTCTCGCCGAGGCACACCGCCTTGCCGTTGGCGCGGAAAAACGCCTTTTTAGCCACATATTCGATGCCCTGCGCCTTGCAGTCGTCCTCCGTCAGTCCCACCATACCCACTTCAGGCATAGTGAACACCGCCGCCGGAATCACGTCGAGCCTCAGGTTGTCGTCGACACCCATAATAGCGTCGAGCGCGCGGATGCCCTGGAACGTGGCCGCATGCGCAAGCATCATCAAACCGTTCACGTCGCCCACGGCATAGACGTGAGGCACGTTGGTCTGCATATTGCCGTCGACGGCGATGCCGCGTGGCGAGAACTCCACGCCGATGTCGGCGAGGTTGAGCGTGCCCACGTTGGCGCGTCTACCCACAGCCATCAGCACCTTGTCGGCAGTCACCGACTGTTCCTTGCCTTTGCGTTCGTAAGCCACCGCCAGCCCGTCGCCCTCTTTGGCGATTGATTTCACGGCAGCCTGCGTCTCAATCTTTATGCCTCGCTTGCCCAGACTTTGGCGCAGTCGCTTTGCAAGGTCGCTGTCGAAATGCGGCAGCACCTCTTTGGCATATTCAAGCACCGTCACCTCGCTGCCGAATGCGCTGAACACCGAAGCAAATTCCAGTCCGATTACGCCCGCACCCACTATGCATAGCCTTTGCGGCACGCTGTCGATGTCGAGCAGCTCGCGCGACGTCAGCACGCCCTCAAGCGTATTGCCGTCGATTGGCAGCATCGCCGACGACGAACCTGTGGCGATGATCACGTCTTTCGCCGTGACGCGTTCGCCGGCAGCCTCTACCGTCAGCGCGTCGACAAAACGAGCCTCTCCGCGGAGCAGATGGATGTTGGGGTTGGAAATGAGCGATTCCACTCCGTCGCGCAACTGCTTGACCACCGCGCGTTTGCGCTCCATCACGGCGGGAAAATCGAGCGTGAAGGCGACATCCTTGATTCCGAAAGCCTCAGCCTCCGCAAAATCGCTCACCATGGCGGCGGTGCGGCAGAGAGCCTTCGTGGGAATGCATCCCTCGTTAAGGCATGTGCCACCCACCTCGCCACGCTCAATCAGCGCCACGCTCAGTCCGCGGCGCGCGGCGAGCCGGGCGGTCTCATAACCGCCCGGACCCGCGCCGATTATAATCAGATCGGTTGTCAGCATTGTTGCAACTCTTTGAATGTCAGTATCGGATGCTTGGCAGCGGTAGTCTCGTCAAGACGGCGCACAGGAGTGGTAAGCGGAGCTTCGCGCAGAGCCTCTGGTTTTTCAACAGCCTCCTTCGCGATGCGGCGCATCACGTCGATAAACTCGTCGATCGTTTCCTTCGACTCCGTCTCGGTAGGCTCGATCATGATTGCCTGGTGGAAGAGCAGCGGGAAATAGATTGTCGGAGCGTGGAAGCCATAGTCAAGCAGACGCTTGGCTATGTCGAGCGTGGTTATGCCCGTCGATTTGTCGGCCAATCCGTCAAACACAAATTCGTGCTTGCAGACCGACGGGATAGGCAGTTTGTAGCAATCCTTGAGCGACTCCTTGATGTAGTTGGCGTTGAGTGTGGCCAACGGACCAGCCATACGGATGTTCTGCTTGCCGAGCATCAGGATGTAGGCGTATGCGCGCATCAGCACACCGAAGTTGCCCAGAAATCCCGATATGCGTCCGGCAGCCTCCGGCGTGCGCACAGTGTGGAGCAAGCCGTCGTCGCCGCGGCTCACCTTCAAGTCGGGCAGGCACTCAGCCAGATGCGCGGCAACGCCCACAGGACCCGAGCCTGGGCCTCCGCCTCCGTGAGGCGTGGAGAACGTCTTGTGCAGGTTGAGGTGCATGATGTCGAATCCCATGTCGCCCGGGCGCACCTTGCCAAGCAGCGGGTTGAAGTTTGCGCCGTCGTAGTAGAGCAGTCCGCCGCAGGCGTGCACCATCTCCGCAATCTCCGGGATGCGTGTCTCAAACAAGCCGAGCGTGTTGGGGTTGGTCATCATGATGCCAGCCACGGTGTCGTCGAGCAGCGGACGCAGCGCGTCGATGTCGATAGTGCCGTCGTCGAGCGACTTCACCTCCACCACTTTAAGTCCGCACACAGCCGCGCTGGCAGGGTTGGTGCCGTGGGCGCTGTCGGGCACAATCACCTTTGTGCGTTTGGTGTCGCCACGCAGCTCGTGGTAGCGGCGCATCACCATCAGACCCGTCAGCTCGCCGTGGGCGCCCGCAAACGGGTTGAGCGTGAAGTGCGCCATGCCAGTGATGGCGGCAAGTGCGCGATCGAGGCTGTCGTATAGTTCGAGCGCGCCCTGCACCGTGCAGTCGGGCTGCAGCGGATGCACGTCGCGGAATCCCGGCATAGCAGCAATTTCCTCGTTGATTTTCGGGTTGTATTTCATCGTGCAGCTGCCCAGAGGGTAGAAGCCCGTGTCGACACCGAAATTCATATTCGACAGGTTGGTGTAGTGGCGCACCACGTCGAGTTCGCTCACCTCCGGCAGTTCAGCCTCCGCGTCGCGTCGCAGCGTCGCCGGCAGAGCCTCCGTGTCGGTGTCCCATGCGTTTTCCGGCAGCGAGAAGCCGCAACGTCCCGGTTGCGACAACTCGAATATCAGTTTGTCGTAGTATTTCATAGTTGAATCTGCTTAATAAGGTCAATCATGCGGTCAATTTCCTCACGCGTGCGGCGCTCTGTGGCGCAGAAAGTGACGAGCCCCTCCTCTGTGGGCAGCGCTCCGAAAAATCCGCCGTCGAGCAACGCCTGTTGCAGGCGGTCGGCAGGGATGTCGGTGTGCAGCGCGAATTCTTTCAGGAACGGGCGGTTGAAAGCCTCCGAGAAAAGTCCGGTCTCAATCAGCCGGTCGTGCAGATAGTGTGCCGCTCCATAGGAAAGGTCGCACACCTGCCGCAGTCCTTTTTTGCCCATCAGCGACAGATATATTGTCACGTAGAGAGCCATCAGCGACTGGTTGGAGCAGATGTTGCTGTTGGCCTTTTCGCGGCGGATGTGCTGTTCGCGCGCTTGAAGCGTAAGCACGAAGGCGCGTTTACCGTCGACATCGGTCGTCGCTCCGACGATACGTCCCGGCAGTTTGCGCACGTGCTCCTTGCTGCATGCCAGAAAACCCACATAAGGGCCGCCGAATCCCAACGGAATGCCCAATGTCTGGGCGTCGCCGCAAGCCACGTCGGCACCCCATTCGCCCGGAGTGCGCACCACGGCAAGCGCCGAAGGGTCGGCATAGACCATCAGCAGCGCCTTCTGGGCGTGTGCTGCCTCGGCAAATCCCGAGAGGTCCTCCACGATGCCGAAACGGTTTACGCTCGGCACCAGCACGCCAGCCACGTCGCCGGCCTCCAGCAGGCGGCGGGCGTCGTCGATGTCGGTCTGACCGTCGGCAGAGGCGATTTCAGAAAGTTCGACGCCGTGGTATTTGGCATAGGTGTGAACCACCTCGCGCACCTGAGGCAGCAACGTTGACGACAGCAGCACACGCGTCTTCTTGCGCGTTGCAGCCATAGCCATCATCATCGCCTCTGCGGCGGCTGTGGCGCCGTCATACATCGACGCGTTGGCACAGTCCATACCCGTCAGTGTGGCAATCATGCTCTGAAATTCAAAGATGTAGCGCAAGGTGCCTTGCGAAATCTCCGCCTGATAGGGCGTGTATGCTGTCAGATATTCCGAACGGCTCGTCAGCGCCGGTACGACAGCCGGAGCATAGTGGTCGTAGGCACCGCCGCCAGCCATTATTGTCAGGTGTCGGTTTTTCCTGTCGAGCTCCTCAAAACGACGGCGCACCTCCATTTCCGACATAGCGTCGGGCAGGTCGTAGTCGCCATCGAAGATGACGCTGCGCGGCACGTCGGCATACAGGTCGTCGAGCCCGTCAACGCCGATGCGCTTCAGCATCTCGCCTATGTCGGCAGCAGTATGCGGAAAATAAGAAAATCCCATAGCCACAAGTCTTAGTGTTCCTCGTTCTCGCAGAATTTCTCGTAGGCGGCAGCGTCCATAAGGTTTTTCAGCTCCTCAGGATCGTCCATTTTCACCTTGATGATCCAGTTTTCGTAAGCGTCCTTGTTGAGCAGCTCAGGAGCGTCGGCAAGAGCCTCGTTCACTTCCACAACCACACCGCTTACAGGAGAGATGAGGTCGCTGGCGGCCTTCACGCTTTCCACCGCGCCGAAATCCTCGTTGGCGGTCACTTCGTCTTCCTCCTCAGGCATGTCGACGTATACGATGTTGCCCATTGCTTGCTGTGCGTGGTCGGAGATGCCGATGATTGCAGTTTCGCCGTCCACTTTAACCCATTCGTGAGATTCGCTGTAGAATAAACCTTCAATTGTCTTAGCCATAGTTCTGTAGTTTTTATGTCTTTGATTTTAAGTATGTTATTTCTTGTATTTTTTGTCGTAGAAACGCTTCTTGCACACCGTTCCGGCAAACACCTTGCGACGGATGCGCACACCCACCTCCGTGCCGAGGGCGGCATAGCGGCTGTCGATGAGGGCGAGACACACGCTGCGGTCGGTGGTGATTGTGTGGTAGCCGGTGGTCACAACGCCGATTGTCTGTCCGTCGGCCTCCACCTCATAGCCTCCGCGTGGGATGGCGCGGTCGTTAAGCTCGATGCCCACCACCTTCTTCGCCATTCCTTCGGCTTTCTGCTTGGCGCACGCATCGCGGCCTATGAACTCCGGTTTGTCGAGTTTCACAAACATACCCAACCCTGCCATTATAGGTGAGATTTCCTCGCTGAGTTCGTGTCCGTAGAGAGGCAGACCCGACTCGAAGCGCAGCGTGTCGCGGCATCCGAGACCGCACGGCGTCACCCCCGCGGCGATGAGCTTCTCCCACATTGCAACGATGACATCGGGCGTTGCGTAAAATTCAAAACCGTCCTCGCCGGTATATCCTGTGCGGCTCGCAATCACAGGGTTTCCTTGCCATTCCGTTTCCTCGAAAGTGTAGAAAGCCAGGTTGCCGAGATCCATTCCCAGCACCTCGGCGGCAGTCTTCTCTGCGTCGGGGCCTTGCAGCGCAATCTGTCCGTAGCGAGGCGAGGCGTTGTCGATTTCCACATTGAAATCCTTCGCCTGCTCGCGAATCCAGGCGTCGTCCTTGTCGATGTTGGCGGCATTCACCACCAGCAGCCACGTTTTTGGCTCAGCCATTTTGTAGACAAGCAGGTCGTCGACCACGCCGCCGTCGGGATAGAGCATCATTCCGTAGAGAATCTTTCCTGCGGGAAGGGCTGTGACATCGTTGGTGAAGATGTGGTTGACAAACCGTTCGGCATCGTCGCCGGTGACGAAGATCTCGCCCATGTGCGACACGTCGAACATGCCCACACGCTGGCGCACGGCATTGTGCTCGTCAATGATTGAACTGTATTGTATCGGCATCATGAATCCGCCGAAAGGACTCATTTGGGCTTTCAGAGCCACGTGGTTGTCGTAAAGACAAGTTTTTTTCAAGTCGTCCATGTTATATCAGGATTTTAAGATGATTTCTGTCAATTGTGTTGTTGTGAGGTTTGCGATGTGCCTGCTCATGTCTATGCCCTTCAGAGCCTCGGCTGCCTCGTCGATGCGCTTGCCGCGGAGCAGGCTGTTGAGTGCGGGCATCGGGTCGGAGAGCATGAAATAGTCGCCAGACAGGCTGATGTGGTGGATGATGTCGGAGCGCATCTCCAGACCGACAGCCACTTCGCCCACACCGGCGATTTTTCCGGATTTGGTGACGGTGTATGCCGGATTGCTGCCGTTGAAGAAACTCTCGTCGAGATATGTCTGCTCGATTTCCTCGATGCGCGCAATCTCGGCGGCGGTCAGCATCCTCTCGCTGTCGCAGAATCTGTCGATAAGATAGCGTTTGAACTCCTCGATGGGCATGTCGGTGTGCTCGCTGAGGTTGGTCACGTGCTGGCGCACCGAAGCCACCCCTTTGCTCTGCAGTTTCACCGCCGACGGCGTTATTGCCTGCTGCATCCGCTCAAAGTCGCTTGCAAAGAGCAGTGTGCCGTGCACGATGCTTTTCCCTGGCACCTTGTAGAACGCGTTTCCGCTCACCTTGCGCCCGCCGATCTGGATGTCGTTGCGTCCCGACACCGTCGCGTCGACTCCGATGTCGCGCAGCGCCGATGCAAGCCGTTGCAGGAACGTGTTGAAGGTGGCGGTGACGTCCTCGCCCTTCACGATGTAAGACACCATGATGTTGCCCCAGTCGGAGTATACGCATCCGCCGCCGCTCTTGCGCCGGAACATTTTTATGCCATGCTCGCGGCAGAAAGGCACGTTTACTTCCGCTTCCATCAATTGGTTGCGGCCAAAAATCACAGTTGGGCTTACTTGCCACAGAAAGAAAGCCTCGCCGTCCATCTCACGGGCGGCGAATTCTTCCATGGAAAGGTAGAAAATGAGCCTGCGCTCATCGTTGTTTGGTAGTATTAAATGCTTCATTCAGGTTTGCGAAAATCCATCTCCCAAAGTTACGCAGACTTCCGCAAACCGCAAACTATTGCAATATGTTATTCAACACAATTCCCAGCAAAGCCCCTTATGTTGCTGAATTCTTTCCAGCCTTCCGCCTGTTTGTAGGCGGTGGCTGATCCTTCCGGAACAAACAACTCGCAGTTAGTTTTATTGACATCTTCAAACACTTCGGAATCACACACTGGCGGAATTTCAGCCAATGATGCGATCTTCGTTAAGCTGCTGCAACTCCATAACGCAGCATACCCAATACTTGTCAGGCTGTTAGGCAATATCAGTTCAGTCAAGCCGCTGCAATCATAAGATCTGTTATTGGGTGATTATCAATACTATATGCTCTAAACGGTAGAAAAGTGACTGTGTGGATTCTGTTTAGATACGAAAAGGTAATAATTTAACGTATTTAACTTTCGATTACACCGATATTACCCAAAAGTGTATGATTTTTGGCGATTAGTAGAATGAGCAATTCTTCTTGGATAGACAGGCATAATGGAGCTTACTTTGTTCCACACTCTTGAATGGTGGCAACAGGCATTTCGCAACAATGCCAAATACGTTATCCACGATTCTAAGACGATTGGTTGCAAGACAAAGTAATGCGATATGCGCTTGCGTATCTTGTCTGCTTTCAGATTATGTAAACCATGTTCACATTGCCCATTGTCTGCAACTCATTGACTGTGGCATTAACCTCTACATTCAAAAGGAACAACTTATATTATTGGACGATGAAGGACATCCGTCCCTCTTTGCCACGATAATGATAGCCACGCTTTCAACCTGTGCGCAATTGGGACGTGATAATATCTCATTCCGATTGCAGTCAGGACGGAAGCGGTATATAGAGAAAGATGGAAAACTCGGACGCAAGGTAGGCTCTGTAAAAACGGCAGAACAGATGAAAGCCGAATATAGGGAAGTTATTAGTTTGCTCCGCAAGGGGTATTCCATTCGGGATGTGGCGAAGTTAAGTGGAATGGGCGTGAGTACGGTGCAACGAGTTAAGCGATTGATAAAAGTACAATCACAGTAATAAAACTATTTATTTTACGTTCTTTTCAAAAAAATGGTTGTGCAATAGTGGCTTAAAGGCTAAAAGCACTACCTTTGAATGCTGTTAAATATGGTAATGTTCAAAGTCACAATTTGTGATTTTGGAAAAATGAATATAAATATGACAGATAAAATAGAAAAAAAAGGAGAGCAGCGAACTGACCACAAAAAGTGACCAGTTGGTTGGTGTTGACAATATAGAGCCTCTAATAAAAATCATTAGAGGACAACAAGTTATGCTTGACCGTGACCTTGCCACACTTTATGGCGTTGAAACAAAGCGTCTTAATGAGCAAGTAAAACGTAATATTAAACGATTTCCAGAAGATTTCATGTTTCAATTGACCAAGGACGAATGTTTAAGGTCGCAAATTGCGACCTTAAACGAAGGACGCGGACAACATTTGAAATACATGCCTTATGTATTTACTGAAAACGGAGTCGCTATGCTTAGTAGTGTTTTACGTTCTGACACTGCGATTGAGGTGAATATTCGAATAATGCGGGCTTTCACTTCAATGCGTCACTTTCTACAGAACAATGCCGAAGTGTTTCAGCGTCTCTCGACAATGGAATACCATCAATTGGAAATGCAACAACACTTGCAAGAATCCGACAAGCGTATAGAAGAAGTGTTTCGCAGATTGGACGAGGGCAATGCAAAGCCGAAACAAGGTGTGTTCTACAATGGGCAAGTTTATGATGCCTATACTTTCGTGTCCGACTTGATTAAGAGTGCAAAGAAACGTATTGTCCTTATCGACAACTATGTTGACGAGACTGTACTGACATTGCTCGATAAAAGAGATAATAACGTGTCTGCAACCATCTACACTCAGCAGATAAGCCGTCAGTTCCAACTCGACATAGACCGTCATAATGCTCAATATGCACCGATTGATGTTGAAACATTCCGTTTATCACATGACCGCTTCCTTTGTATAGACGATGATGTGTATCACATAGGAGCATCCATTAAGGACTTGGGCAAGAAGTGGTTTGGTTTCTCCAAGATGGAGATACTTACACCAGACGAATTGGTGGAAAGGATCAATAGAGAGTAATCAATGCGCAATATTTCAAGAATATAAACATTAAAAATTGCGATTTATGAAAAGAAATTTAGGTATACTATTAATAACAATGATTTTCATAACGGTATTATCAAGTTGTGAAAAAAGGAGATTCTAAAGCTTAAGACTGTCTGGGGAGAAGCGACTATTAATAATAATTGTTTATTCCAATACACAACAGTTGGCGAAGGTTTATCTCATACATACTGGTTTCTTCCATTAGGTGTTAATAACAACATTTGTATAGTCAAAGAAGGCGTATGTTACTTTCAAATGTTTCTACGAGATTATGAAGAAAAGGATGCTGACAATTTTTGGCTAATCCTGATTGGGTGCTATGCTGATGAGAAATTTCCGATTATTGGCAAGGAATACAAGATAGTTGTCCAGGATCAAGTTAATTTGGGCAATATAGGCATCTCTTTCTATGAGAGTGGAAAACTTAGAGATTTCTATTCTGAGAACTCCGAATTTGTGTCTTACGGCATCGCAGGCTTAAGCATACCACCTTCTCATAAGAAATTTATACCCTTAGCTGGATCGATAAAATTTGTGAAAGGAGACACGAAGTCTGGTGAGTATTCCATTTCATACAGTCTTAAAAGCGAAGATAATTCTGCCAGTGATACATACAGTATTATGGGTAAATTTAATAGTAAACTTAAAATTATTAAACAATAATAGAAAGCACCATCGCCGATTTTCGTCAGGCTGTTAGGCAATGTTAGTTCAGACAAACCGCTGCAACCGTAGAAAGCCTCGTCGCCAATATTTTTTAGATTCTTTGGCATGACAATTTCTTCCAAATTGTCGCAATCTTTGAATGCTCCATCGCAAATAATCTCGACACGGTCGTCAATTGCATAATGTTTGCCGGCATACGCTTTTGCATCAACAAGTTTCTTATAGTCCTTGCTGTACTTCACGCCAAACACGTCATTCGCCACCTCCAGAGCTGTCTCTAATGCTGAAAAATCTTCTTCCATTAAATGCTTTAGTTTAATAGCCCGTAAAATGTGCGAGAGCCCGCCAATGCGTCACGCCATCTCTTTCAAGACTTTTTATTCGTTAATATTTTCACTTTTCTTCTCCCGGCAAAGCCCCTTATGTTGCTGAATTCTTTTCAGCCTTCCGCCTGTTTGTAGGCGGTGGCTGATCCTTCCGGAACAAACGTATTGGCATCGAGATTGTTTGGAAATTCATCGCCGTCAGAATCTGATGGTGTGTCTCTCCGTGGCCAGCGCGCCGACGATGCCCCAACCGTTGTCTACGTTGCTGTGGATGAGCACCGTCTCTGAGTAGGCGTCGCGGTCGGTGATGCGGTAGATCCACACAGAATTGAGGTAATGGTAGAAATCAGGGGTAATCGATTGCAGCTCGATGTCAACCCATTTGTCCTCAGGTCCTTCGCGACCATTGGAATGCACAGGCCGCGTCTCGCGCAGCCGCGTTTCCACTACGAAATCGTAAGTCTTGCCGTTTATCAGATAGTCGCAGAACACGTTCGACATTCCTGCCGCCCAACCGCCGTAGCCTTTGTGGAGCGCCACGTTCTTGAAAATGACATCGCTGCTTGCAAACGAGTCCTTGAAAAAATACATACTGCCTAAATGTCCGGCGCTACGCACTTTCAGCCGATAATAATTATTCTCGGAAGAAGGGTCGGTGATGCGCAGCGTGATGCGCGCCACGGTGTCCTGCGCGGTGTTGGTATCAATGTCGTACGACATCGGGTCGTAGAGCCTCTCGCAACTCACAATCTCAAGCCGCTGATGCTGTGGTACAACCACCTGGGCACTGGCTGTGGGATAGCCGTCGGCGGCAGCCTCGATTTTAATCACGTCGCCCTCTTTCGGGCGGTAGTCGCATTGGAAATTGAGATTGTCGGCATTATACTTCAGTTGATATACGTCGGAACCGTTGACCGTAGCCGTAACCTGAGTGGTCGGAATCACCGTCAGCCTCACAAGCTCGTCGTTGAAATTCTTGTCCTCATAGTCGGCGAAGTCGATATATTCATCGATTGTGAATTCCTTGAAACTCGTAGCCGTGGTGACGGTTGCGGTCAAGATGGTGTCGGTAGAGACCAGGGCGTTGACCGTCAGTTCCGGCGGCAGTTCCGTATCATCGTTTTTCAGTTCAATCTCGCAGCTTGTGGCGAGAAAAACGATTAAGGCAAGCAGATATTTTATCTTGTTCATAGCGTTTTTAGAATTTGATGGTGTAATCTACCGACGGCAGGAACGGCAGTTTGCACACGCCTTTCAGAAAAGGCTTTGCCGTGACGTTGTTGTAGCTGACATAGACATCGGTGATGTTCTGGTGGTTGTAGATGTTGTAGAGGCTCAGACCGAGCGCACTCTCGGCGCGGCGGTGGCGCAGAGTGTAGACCACGCGCAGGTCGAGATGGTGCTCGTCGGGGATGCGGAAGGAGTTGCGGCCGCGATATGTGTAAAACCTGCTGTAGCGGTAAAAGGATGTTCCATTGCCCGGGTCGTAGGTGACCATGTCGTGCGACGGGAGGCCTTCTTCGCTTGAGAAATTGTCGCCCACAGGGTCATATTCGTCGATTCTGCCGCCGCTCACCACCGTTGTCGCCACATTGCCGCGACGTCCGCTGCGGAATGTCCATGACGCCGACACGGTCCAGTGCTTGTCGAATCGGTGCGCAATGATGATGTTTAAATTGTGGCGGCGGTCGTTGGCAGCGGGAAACTCCCTGCCGCCGTTAAGTTCCTGCATCGGACGGTCGAATGTGCGCAGTGCTTTTGCCCACGTGTAGCTCAGCCACCCTGTGGTCTTTCCTGTTTCTTTTTTAAGCAGCACCTCCGCGCCGTATGCCCTGCCACGTCCTGTCACAGCCATGTTCTGCCAATCGCCGGTGGTGGTCAGAAACGAGGCTCCATCGCGGTATTCTGCCAGATTGTGCATCCATTTGTAGTATCCTTCAACCTCCAATGTCAGACCCTTGACAAATTCGTATCCCGCCCCGGCAGCCACCTGGTCGGAATGCATCAACGGCAATCTCTTTGTGACAGGCACCCAAATGTCTGACGGCATCACGATGTTGCCGCTCGTAAGCATGTGGAATCCCTGCGACATCCTTGCATACGACAGTTTCAATGCCAGTTGGTCTGTGGGTAGAAACCTCACCGACGCGCGCGGTTCAAGTGAGTGGGCGGTGTGGTCTGACAGTGAGTAGAGCACGTAGCGCAGACCGATGTTGGCCTTCAACCAATGGCTGATGTCCCAATCGTCCTCGGCATAGACGCTGATTGTGGTTGAGTTTGTTGTGCTGCCGATGGTTTCGTCGCGCAGCGTTTCTTTGATGCTGTAGTCATCGATTATAGGATATGTTGTCACAATCGAATGGTCGTACACATCGACCGTCGGAGCGAAATGCTGCCATGTGGCGCCTGCGCCGTAGCGCAGCGTGTTGCGTGCCGCCGCTTTATGGGTGAAATCTATTTTTGCCGTGAAATCGCCGATTCGTGAATGATATTTCGCATAGGAGTCTTTGCTGAGCGTTTGGTTTAAAGAGATGTCTTTTTTGTTGTCATTTTTCGACAACCATGCCTTGTCGACTTTTTCCGATTGAGAAAGATTGTAGCGGTATTGGCTGTAGCCAGCCGATGCGCGCATCTGCAATTTGTCGGAAAAAGTGTGTATCCACGTCAGTCCGCCAACGATGTTGCCCCAATTGCTTGATGAATTGTTTTCCGTTTCCGATTTGAAATACTTTGTCAATTCTTCTTCTGGAAAATATTTGTTTGTCTGCGTATGCCAGCTTGACGGGGTGACATCGTCCTTGTCGTTGCCTATGTAGAACGAGGCGGTCAGGCGGTCGCGCTTCGAAAATCGATGTGCGAGGCGCGCCGTGACATCGTAATAACTAAGATTGAGATATGGGTTGAGCACATTCTGGTTGTCGATTATGTGTTTCATCACAGGAATCACGATGGCGTTGAGATATGACGCTCGGCCAGACACGCTGAATGATGTATGTCCTTTCCATATAGGTCCTTCAACATGCAGCGCCGACGACATCACTCCCGCTGTCAGAGAGCCGTGGTAGCGGTCGAAGTCGCCGTCCTTCAGCTCCACATCGACCACGCTCGACAGTCGCGATCCATAGCGCGCCGGAAAGCCGCCCTTGTAGATTGTCACGCCACTCACCATCTCCGGGCTGAACACCGACACGAATCCCTTCAGATGTTCCGGATTATAGACAGGAAAACCATCGATTGTAATTTGGTTTTGGTCATAGTTGCCGCCGCGCACATAGATGCCGGCGGTGCCGTCGCTGCCCGACTGCACTCCTGGCAATGTCTGCAATGCTTTCAGAATGTCGACCTCGCCGAGCGTTGCCGGAATCGACTTTATTTGGCGTATCGACAGCTCGTTGGCACTCATCTGCGAAGAGCGTATGCCTATTTCCGACGGAGCGTAGATTGTCACGTCGCGCAGTTGGTTGTCGTGTTCAAGCTTTATGGTGACAGTTCTTTTTCTGTCGGCTTTGACTTTTATGGTTTGCGTTTTGTAGCCCACATAACTGACGTGTAGATTCAACGTTTCGTCCTTGACAGCTTTCAGCTCAAAGAAACCGGCGTTGTCGGTGATTTGCCCGTAGCGATAATCCTTCGTGTAAACGCTCGCCCCAGCCAATGCTTCCCCTGTCTCGGCATCGCGCACCGAGCCGCTGACCACAACTTGAACTACCTGAGCATGGAGGCTGATGGCTGAAACGAGCACAGCCAATAGTGCTAATAAATTTTTCATAATCAGAATATTAGGTTGTGTTCTATTGGTGTCGTATTTATATTGCTCTAATAAATGCGTTAAAGGTACGGATGTGCGAGGGGAAAAACAAAAAAAATTATATGTTGTGCAACACAAAAAAGTGCTTATGCTGCGCAATAAATTGCTGATAATTCCGCCTCGGCGATATTTTTTTTGCAATTAGGCGCAAAGTCACTACCTTTGCGCCATAATGCGCATTGATATAATAACAGTTCTGCCGGAAATGCTTGAGTCGCCGCTGAACTGCTCGATTCTGAAAAGGGCTCAAAACAAGGGATTGGCGGAAATCGTGGTGCACGATCTCCGCGAATACAGTCTTGACAAGCATCGCCACGTCGACGACTATCCGTTTGGCGGCGAGGCAGGTATGGTTATGCAGATAGAGCCGGTGGACCGTTGCATCTCCGCGCTGAAGGCGGAACGCGACTATGATGAGGTGATTTTTGTGACACCCGACGGCGAGAAGTTCGACCAGCGGATGGCAAACACGCTGTCGTTGTCGGAAAACCTGATTATCCTCTGCGGCCATTACAAAGGCATCGACTACCGCATCCGCGAGCATTTCATCACAAAGGAAATCACAATCGGCGACTATGTGTTGACCGGCGGCGAGCTGCCGGCGGCAATCATCACCGACGCCATTGTGCGCCTCATTCCCGGAGCCATCGGCGACGAGCAGTCGGCGCTGAGCGACTCCTTTCAGGACAACTTGCTCGCGCCGCCTGTCTATACGCGTCCGGCGGAGTACAAGGGATGGCGTGTGCCCGACGTCCTGCTGTCGGGGCATCAGGCACGCATTGACGACTGGAAGCACGAAATGGCGCTGAAGCGCACCCGCGAGTTGCGCCCGGATTTGCTTGATGAATAACGAAACGTAGGAGGGTTGTGCTATGGGATTTTTAGGACGCATAAAAGACGGAATCCAGAAATTCAATTTATGGATTGTGGTTGTGGTGGCGTTCGGTGTCTACATCACCTTTTTTTCCGACTACAACTATTTCCGCTCGATGGAGTATGACGCAAGGATAAAAGACCTAAAGGCGCAGATAAAGGAGTGCGACGATTCGACCGCCGTCTATCGCGAGCGCCTGCGCCTGCTCGAGAGCGACCACGAGACGCTGGAGCGCATTGTCAGAGAGGAATATCTGATGAAGCGCGAAAACGAAGACTTGTATATTGTGAACGAATAAAAACAAATATATCGAAAAAATGAAAAAGGAAAATGTGCTCAACATATTGCTGTCGGTGGGAATGGTGATATTGCTGCTGTCGGCTTTTCTGCCGCTTGTGGATGTGAAAACGCCGTGGCTGCGCTACATCTTCACCTTTGCGGCAATGCTCATCGTCGTGGTGCGCGTGTTTCAGCGCGCGGCGCGACGCAAACAGGCGTTCAGCCTGCGCGTGCGCCGTCTTTTCACTCTGGAATTCTGGTCGGCGATGTGCTATGTGGTCTCGGCGCTGTTTCTTTTCTCCGACCCATACCACAGCACGTGGCTCGGCTTTCTGACGGCAGGCGCCGTGGTGCAGGTCTACGCGTCGTTTATGATTGACTACCAGTTGCGCAAGGAGGCAAAGAAGGCGGAAAACACCGATGTGGTCGGTAAAAAACATTAAAATGTCGCGGCGGAAGGCGAAAACCGAGTCAAACCGCCGCATAATTGAGTAGTAATTAGTATTTTTGTCCGAAGAATGAATTTAAGTCTGACAATCGACCAGGGTAACTCGTCGGCAAAGGTGTCGGTGTTTTCAGGAACGACGTTGTTGCAGTCGCACCGCTTTGAGCGGCTTGCGCCGGGCGACCTCGACCTTGTGATGGCAGGACATGCAGTGACGGCGGCGATTTATTCGTCGGTGGTGGGCAACGACAGCCAGATTGAAGAACTGCTGTCGGCGAAAGGCGTGCGCACGTATATGCTCGATGAGCGTCTGCCCATGCCGCTTGCCATTGACTATGCCACACCCTCCACTTTGGGACATGACCGCATAGCCGCCGCGGTGGGCGCTCTGACGCTTGTTCCCGGACGCGACTGCCTGGTGGTCGACGCCGGCACGGCAGTGACCTACGACTATGTCACCGCCGACGCGCATTTCAAAGGCGGCAACATAGCCCCTGGGCTGTCGTTGCGCTTTCAGGCGCTGGCTTCGCATTGCGTGCAGCTGCCGCGTGTGGATGTTGGTGGCGACATCCCTACGGTAGGCTACGACACGCCTACCGCCATCCGCTCCGGCGTGGTGCTCGGACTTGTGGCGGAGATTGAAATGCTGGCTCGCCGGCTCGGCTCGCCCGCGATAGTGCTTACGGGAGGCGACAGCCCGCTGGTGGCAGACAGGATTTCAGACAACGTGATTGTCGACAATGATTTGGTGGCAAAAGGATTAAACAGAATATTAGAATACAATGAGATATTATAAGAAAATTACAGTATTGGCGGCTCTCGCCGTGGCGGCAGTGGGACAGATGTTTGCCCAAAACCAGTCGTCGCCTTATTCACGATATGGTTACGGACTGTTCAGCGACTATGCAACCAGCGCGCAGCGCAACATGGGCGGCGTGGGCGTGGCTATGGCCGACGGCCGTCAGATCAACGTGATGAATCCGGCATCGTATGCCGCAACCGACTCCCTGACGTTGCATTGGGACATCGGTCTTGACCTTACGCAGCTGAAGTCGAGCGAGGAGGGCAACAGCGGAAAAGCTTTCGGTGGAGGCTTGAACTACCTTACGCTGCAGTTCCCGATAACGAAATATATGGGTGCGAGCATCGGCTTGGTGCCTTACACCACGGTGGGATACTCGTTTGGCAACAATCTTAAAGACAACGACGGAACGGTGCAGACGTCGCAGTCGACAAGCGTGTCGGGCTATGGCGGCATCGACGAGCTTTATGTCGGTTTGGGCGCGCGTCCTGTGCGCGGATTGACGCTTGGTGCCAACTTTTCTTACCAATTCGGTACGATTGTCAACGACCAATACGTCATATCGTCGACATCGACGCTTTATGAGCAGAAAATACAGGTGCGTGACTGGAATGTGCTTCTGGGTCTGCAGTACACGCAGCGTCTGGCTCCGAAACATCAGCTGACATTCGGTTTCACATATTCGCCGAAGAAAGATTTCCACGGACGCACATGGGGCGTGAAATATGATATGTCGGGCGACGTGTCGTCGACCTCTGGGGCGGCAAAACCCGACACCATCGCCAATGAGCGTTTGCAGACAATGAGCTACAGCAAGCCAAACGCTTATGCCTTCGGTCTGAACTACAACTTCGACCAGCGTCTTTCTGCCGAGGTCGACTTCTCGATGCAGCAGTGGAGCAAGGCCACGTTCCCGGGCTTGACAAATGAAGACGGCAACGTGATGTATCAGACGCGTCTCGACGACCGCTGGCGCATTGCCGCCGGTGTGCAGTATGTACCGCGTATGCGCGGGTCGTATCTGCAGCGTGTGGCTTACCGCCTCGGTGGCTCCTACACGCGCGACTATCTGATGATAGGCGACAACCATCTGAAAGAGTTCGGCGTAAGCTGCGGTTTCGGATTTCCTACCGTGGCGCAGAAAACCGTAATCAACCTCGGTTTTGAGTATAAGCGTCGCAAGGCTTATCCTGCAAGCCTCGTGACAGAAAACTATTTCAACATCACGCTTGGCATAAACTTCAAGGAATTTGCTTTCTGGAAGGAGAAAATCCGCTAATTTGCAGATGCGTACGGCAACAAGCATATTATTCTTGGTGACGCTGCTGACGGCGTTGCTGCCGGCTTGCAAGGAGGTGAAACGCGATGTGGTGGCCACTCCGGCAAACCGCGACAGTGTGGTGTCGATGAAGACGCGCGACGTGATGACGCTGATCAGCGACTCGGGCATGACGCGCTACCGCATCACGGCAAAGCTGTGGCTTGTCTACGACGAGGCGCGCCGTCCGAATTGGAAATTTCCCTACGGTCTGTTTCTTGAAAAGTTTGACGACAATTTCAAGGTTGAGGCGACAATACGTTGCGACTCCGCTTTCTACTTCAAGAATGACAAGCTGTGGCGTCTCGACGGCAATGTCGTGATACGCAACACGAAAAAAGAACTCATCGAGACCGAGCAGATATATTGGGACCAGACTTTCCATGAGGTGCGCAGCGACTCGTTTGTGCATATCGAACGCGCCGACCGCATCCTTGAGGGATATGGCTTCAAGTCGGACGAGAATTTGCATAATTATTTGATAAAGAAGCCTTCGGGCATCTTCCCGATACCGAAGCGCCAGGAGACAACACCTCCAGTTTAAGTTGATTGCTATGGATACTGCTACTGCTTTGATAATCACACTTGTGTCGATGGCTTTTTCTGCATTTTTCTCGGGAATGGAGATTGCCTTCATTTCATCCAACAAGGTGCGTGCCGGTGTCGACTCTCAGAAAAAAGGGCTGACAAGCCGCATCATCAACACGTTCTACAGCCGTCAGGACATGTTTATTTCCACGATGCTCGTGGGCAACAACATTATGCTTGTGGTCTACGGTATAGGCATCGCCGTGCTGCTCGAACCGGGCATAAAAAGCGTGGTGGGCGACAACGAGGCGCTGATACTTGTGTGCCAGACCATCATATCGACAGGCATAATCCTCATCACTGGAGAGTTTCTGCCGAAGACAATCTTCCGCATCAATCCAAACATCTCGCTGCGCCATTGCGCCGTGGGGCTTTATGTGATTTATCTGGTATTGTATCCGATATCATGGTTCTCGTCGTGGCTGTCGAAGTCGTTGATGCACTTGTTCGGCGCCAAAGCCTCGGCGCCACGGTCGGCGTTGCTCACTGTCAGCGAACTCGACGACTACATCCAGCAGACCATCGACGACAAAAATGCCGGAAAAACTGGAGCGGAGGAGATTGAGCATGAGGTGAAGATTTTTCAGAACGCGCTCGACTTCAGCAACACGCTGCTGCGCGACTGCATGATTCCGCGCAACGAGATTGTGGCAGTGTCGTCCGACACCGACCGTGAGCGTCTGCGTCGCAGGTTTACAGCCACCGGACTGTCGAAAATCCTTGTCTATACCGACGACATCGACAATATCATCGGCTATATCCACGTCAACGAGCTTTTCAACACCGCCACCGAGTGGCAGAAATGTATAAAACCGGTGGATTTCGCTCCAGAGTCGATGCCTGCCAACACGATGATGCGCAAGATGCTTGCCGAAAAACGAAGCATTGCCGTGATTGTAGATGAGTTTGGTGGCACGGGTGGACTTGTCACACTTGAGGATTTGGTGGAAGAGATTTTCGGCGACTTCGAGGATGAGCACGACAAGCGCCGTCTTACAGAAGTGCGCCTCAGCGACACGTCGTTTAAATTCTCGGGACGCATTGAGATTGAGCATCTTAATGAAACTTACAACCTTGACATACCGGAGGATGAGGAGTATCAGACGCTTGCCGGATACATCATTTTCCGTCTCGGAGCACTTCCGCAGCAGGGCGACTCGTTTGATATCGACGGATTGAAATTCACAATCTTGAAGAAGTCGGCAACCCGTATCGAACTTGTGCGCCTCGACCTCCCGTCGGCTGCCGAAAAAGATTGATTTAACCCCTTTCTGAGCAATTGTCAGATGTAGATGTGTTAAAAAAGAGCATAGAATCACATTTAAGTGTTCGTTGTTTCTTGTTTATGAAACAATATGCTTGCCTTTGTGCAACAATGATAATTTATGACACAAAATATCTTCCGACTTGTCTTGACAGACGAGGCACAAAACTTTATTTAAAGTTTACCCGAAGCGGTATCTTACAAGATATACTACAACATTAAGCGTGTTGCGGGAGGAGAACGCAATAAAGAGCTTTTCAAGAAGTTGGAAAATTCGGAAATATGGGAGTTCCGTACATTGTATAATAAAACAGCTTATCGTTTATTTGCTTTTTGGGACAAGGATAAAGAAACATTGGTGATTGCCACTCATGGCATTGTCAAGAAGACACAAAAGACGCCAAGTAAGGAAATCGCGAAAGCAGAAGCAATAAGAAGAGAATATTTCAAAAATAAGTGATTATGGCACGGATGAATCTTACTCCATTGGACGATGTGCTTGACAAGCATTTCGGTAAAATAGGAACACCAAAACGCGATGCATTCGAAAGTGATGTGGATGTGGCTTTGCATGCTTATAGATTAGGCGAGGCTATCAAAAAAGCTCGTATTGAACAGAACTTGACCCAAGAACAGCTGGGGGAACGTATCGGTGTAAAAAGAGCGCAGATTTCTCGGTTGGAAAGAGGTTATAGCATAACAATACCAACTATGAGAAGGGTGTTCAAGGCATTGGGCGTGGTAACTGCAACTATTGACTTGGGCATTGCAGGAAAGGTTGCATTGTGGTAAAATCCAATTGCCTATGGTGTAATAGCAGGACCCGTTATGCCAAAGTTGTTTGAGGCTTCTCGAGAATGGGGCATTATGAGGAATCGCGTTCTGTTGAAGAAATCAACAAGACAATGGTCTTAATGCGTGGCATAGGAAAGAAAGGAAATTTCCTGATTTGTGATAAAACAGCCGTAAAATTGTCAATACAATGACGGTTTTACGGCTGTTCTGCATTTTATTTAAGGTTGCGGATTTCTTGGCTGATTCACTTGAAGATAAGCGCAGTATGCGCGGTTTCACATCGATTAACGTTTTGTTACTGATTTTTTATCGGCAAATTGCGCAGAGGTAAATAGAAATGCGTAATTTTGTGGAATAGAAACTAACATAACCCATAAAATAATTATGAGAAAACAAATCTTTCTATCCAGCGTATTGTTGCTGGGCGCGGCGCTTACAATGAGCGCGGCGGAACGTGGCGGTAGAACCGTTGCGCTTGCAGGTGTCGAATATTCTGTCGATACGCTTTTTCATGCGAAGGTGGGTCCGGGCACTACGGAAACTTCGTTGCATCTTGTCAACGAAACTGGGCAACAGTTGCGTGTGTTTTATCTGACTACCGACTTGACAAATCCAAACACTTCCATCGAGGCTATCGTGGCTCAGGACAAAGTGCCTGGAGGAGCGACTGTCAGCAGCATGGCTAAGGACCATACTGTGGAAGGAAAGAACTATTTCTGCGGTGTCAACACCGACTTCTTCCTCACTTCCGGCTCGGCAAGCAATGGCAAGTCGATTGTAGGCGCGCCTGTGAAGGCTTCGGTTGCCGGCGGCGAGATTTATCGCAGCGGTTCGGCTTCTACATCCTGGCCAAACATCTTTGTTGACCGCGACGGCAAGATGAACATCGGTGCTGTTTCCTTTGCAAAGGGAACAGTTACAGTGGGTGAAAAGACTGCCACTCTCAAGGCAATCAACAACGACGCTCCTGACAATGGTATTTCAATCTATACACCGAAATATTACGGCACTCCCAACCAGCCGGGTCTTAACGGTCAGTGTGTCACAGTGCCTGTGACTCTTGAGGAAGGCGACTATGTAGGTGCCGGCAAAACACTGAAGTTTAAGGTGTGCGGTGCTACAGGCACCAACGGCGACTGCGCTATCAACGACGGTGAGTACGTGCTTCTTGCCCGCGGCTCTGCACAAGATGTGCTCAGCGGCTTGAAAGTTGGCGACGAGGTGTCGGCATATGTGAAGGTGACTATCGGCGACACTGAGGTGTTCCCGACTCAGTTGGCTTGCGGCAACCCATGGATTCTGAAAGCGGGCGAGGTGCTCGACTCTGAAGGCGACCGTGGTGACGCCAGCGCGCGCCATCCGCGCACAGGTATCGGTTATTCAACAGATAACACCAAGTTGGTGATGATGGTTATCGACGGACGTAGCGCAATTTCTGCCGGTGTACACACACAGGAACTTGCCGGAATGCTTTACTATGCTGGAGCCGACGAGGCTGTCAATGTTGACGGCGGTGGCTCTTCGACAATGTATACAGAGTCTCTTGGTGTGCTCAACAAGACGAGCGATGGTCATGAGCGTGCTGTGGCAAGCGGTCTGTTTGTCGTTGCCAATGTGCCTGACGACAAGACTGTCGCTGAGGTGCGTTTCGTAGACTGGGCGATGAACTTCCCGAAATACGGTATCTATACTCCGAAATTCTATGGCTACAACAAGTATGGTGTGCTTGTCGATACAGACTTGCAGGGCGTTAAGCTCAGCTGCGACAAGGCTCTCGGCGAGATTGTCAACGACGGCTCCACATTCTATGGCACAGGCGAAGGTATGGGTGCTTTGAAGGCTACTTACAACGGTATTGAGGCAGTGCTTCCTGTAAATGTGTCGGCAAGCGATGATGTTGCTTTCCGATTGAAAAACATCGTGATTGACAACAAACGCGAATATCCGATGGAGGTACAGGCTGTTGTTAATGAGAAAACGATGCCGATCAACCCGGTGGCTCTTACTTGGACATCGGAAAATGACGGCATAGCCACAATCGGCGCTACTGACGGTGTGCTTCGCGGAGTGGCAGATGGTACGACAACTATTACTGGTAAAGTGGGTTCGTTTGTGGGAACTGCAAATGTGTCTGTCGAGATTCCGACAGGCGAGGTTATGCCTATCGCGGAATATAAAGATGGCGAATGGAAAAACTCGCAGTTTGGCGGTACCGACCTTGTTGTTTCTGCTCTTGAAAACGGTGTGAAAATCAACTATACAGGCAACGGTACGGGTCGTGGCGCATATATCCAATTGGAAAAGGGCTGCCGCGTGTGGAGTTTGCCTGAGAAACTCCGCGTGCGCATCAACCCGGGTAATGCAACAGTGAAGAAGGTGTCGTCGACATTGACCGACGCATATGGCAAAGTTTATTCGGCTTGGGCTTTTACTACCGACGAACTTCCGAAAAACACGGTTTCGACATTGGAGCTCAACCTTTCTGATAATCTTGATTTGACAGATATCGGTGTGTATCCATTGACTGTCAACACTCTCCGTCTCGACATGGGCGCTTCGGCAAAGGGTCAGGCGTTTGAAATCCTCGTGCCTGGTTTCGAGGCTGTGTATTCAGCAGGTGGCGGCAGTGTTGCCGGCATCGAGGCGGCTCAGGGCGTGCGCGTATATCCTAATCCTGTAAAGGCTGGCGAGGCTGTGACAGTTGAGGCTGACGGCGAGGCAAACGTGCAGATTTTCACTCTTGGTGGTGCTGTGGCAGCGCAGGCTGAGATCAACGGAACTGCCGCTGTGTCGACAGATGGTCTGCAGGCAGGAATGTATCTTGTGCGCGTGACAACAACCAACGGTGTAAGCACAGCGAAACTTATCGTGAAGTAAGCATACGATACATTATAAAAACAAAAAGCGGAGTCTTGCGGCTCCGCTTTTTTATGTCTGCTCTCATTGTTTCACAACAGGAGAGGCTGCGTAATAATAGTGAATGGTTCTTTCGATGGCACTAAGTTACACCATTGTTTCCGTTGGAACAACGGAAGATGAATCATTATATAAATGAATAAAACGTTAAGTCGCTGATATACAAGTGTGACTTATATGAAAAATATAAACGCTAATATCTGTTTTCACGGGCAAAACAGAACCATAAAATCACACCGCGGACGGCAAGATATGCCAAAAACGCCGTCCATAGACAATCGTTGGCATCGGCGAGCGGAAAGAGAAAATAGATTGTGAAATAGACTGCTGTCGCGCCTGCGAGCGACAACAGCATCTGTCGGGTGGCGGTAAGTCCGACAAACACGCCGTCCCAGATAAACGCCGCCATACCTGCTATCGGAGCGAGGGCTATCCACCATCGGTAGGCTGCGGCAAACGCTACGACCTCGGGCTTGTCGCTGAACAGCGACATTACTTCGTGGTTGAAGACGCCATAGGCGAAAGCGAATATTGCGGCGAGACTCCATCCCCATGCAAAGAGATGCGACACGCAGCGACGCAGCGAACGCTTGTCGGCGGCGCCGGCATATTTGCCAACGAGAGCCTCGCCGGCGTATGCAAACCCGTCCATGAAATGGGAGTAGAGCAGATAAAGTTGCATGAACAGGGCGTTGACGGCGAGCGTCATGTTGCCGGAGCGTGCGCCCGTAGCTGTGAAAAACAGCATCACCGCCATTACGCACAGGCTGCGCAGGAAGATGTCGCGGTTGACGCTGAAAAAACGTCCCAGCCCGTGCAGCATCTCGTTGATGCGTGGAGCATATCCGAGGGTTTCCTTGCGCATCGTTCTGGCGGCGAAAAATGCGGAAAGGATGAAGCCACACCACTGTGCCGCGAGGGTGCCCAAGGGGATGCCGATGAATCCAAGCCGCATGGCGAACACGAAACATAGGCTGCAGACGATGTTGACGGCGTTTACAACCATCGACACCGCGAGAGGGTAGGTGGAGTTCTGCATGCCGATAAACCATCCTGTGAGGCTCATCGTGGCGAGGGTGGCGGGCGCGCCCCAGATTATGATGGAGAAATATTGCGAGGCGTGGGTGTGGACTGCCTCGCTTGGGGAGATGGCGGCGAGCAGCAGCCATCTTATGGGCGACTGCAGTGCCACGATGGCGATGCCGAGCAGCAGTGCCAGTGCCACTGAGCGAAACAGCATCACCGACATCTGTCGCCTGTCGCGCGCGCCGAATGCCTGCGCTGTCAGTCCGCTTGTCCCCATGCGCAGAAACCCGAAGTTCCAGTATGTAAGGCTGAACATCGTTGCGCCCACCGAAACCGCACCGATTGTCACGGCGTCGCCGATATGGCCGGCGATGGTGAGGTCGACAAGTCCCAGCAGCGGCACGATGACGTTTGACAGGATTGCGGGTACTGCTATTTTGAGGATGCTTTTGTTCACTGTTGGAATGGCTGTGTATATATACGAAAAAAGGTATCGGCTGGAAAATCAGCCAATACACTAATGTAGCCCATAGGAGAATCGAACTCCTCTTTCAAGAATGAAAATCTTGCGTCCTA
>ENA-OPCL01000052-OPCL01000052.1-human-gut-metagenome-genome-assembly--contig:-NODE-52-length-96675-cov-89.729187_pt1 | contig 96675 bp, 117 predicted proteins | sample MGYA00241251_ERZ501482 | MGnify/ENA primary metagenome ERZ501482 (study PRJEB25962, sample SAMEA2042581) | human gut metagenome | biome: human gut; feature: human-associated habitat; material: faeces... | reverse complement strand
TATTAGAATTAAGGCAAGAACTCCAGTAATAAATAAGCAATGCTTAGGCATCATTGGAGTAATCTCAAATTTACCATCCTTGAAATTACCATAGGTACCGTAGTCGGGCATATTACCCGTAAATCCAGTATTCTGTAATACGTCCTGAACCAAAGTGGTTTGAGGTATTTCCTTTTGGTTACATTCTAGGGTTAACTTAGATTTGCCTATATATAGGTCTTTAACTATTTCTCTAAACATTTGTATACGATTATGTGAGTAATACCATTTTTCTTGAAGTAGGAGTTATTCTGTGAACGTTCCTCTAACTTCTTTAATTCTCTTCTAGATTCAGTACAAATTCTATCAGATTTCCTTAATATATCTGATACATTATCCCAGATGGGTGCCATTGGTTCTACTGGCCCTGCATAGATAACTTTGTGTTTAGTTTCTATTTGGGGATATTTTGATTTATACTGATACTTACCTTTGCAGTAAAGTACGTTATACTTTTCTGGTTCGTTTCTTTTTTCGTTTTCCATTTTTGTTAGGGTTAATGTAATCGGATATTTCATCAAGCTGACCTAAAAGCAATGCCTGAATGAAAAGGTTTATAGGCCTGAAAAAGAAATTCCTTACGTTATCAGTATTTATATACCAATCGTAAACGATAAAGAACTTCTTAATCTTGGAGTGCTTAAGTGAATGTTGGATTAGATAGGACTTACAACATCGTTTATGTAATTCTACCAATTCTTTGTCCTGCTTAAGCATCTCTTTATCAGAGAAGATAGTGTAATCCATTTTGTATGAATTGAGATGCCCAGGTAATTATCCCGGGCACCTGGTTAATAAAGGTTTATGCAACTTGTTCTGGTTTGAGGACTTTCTTTCTAAAGTCCTCGTATGCTTTAGAAGCAGCCTTGAATTCCTTGGAGTTCTGGTCCTTGATACGAGCCATTGCAAGTTCCAATCGATGGAGTTCGTTTCGAGTTTGTTGTCTCCATTTCTTCCGAGCAAGAGTATCAACTACATCGGCAGGGTATACGTATTTAACTTCCCGATTAGAAATTACCTGTTCGATGATGGAGGGTTTTTGTTGTTCCTTAACTTCCTTGACAACCTGTTCCTTTTTGGAAGTTTGGGTTTTGGGAGAGAGTTCTACCAATTTAGCATTGGCAAACTTAGTGGCAGCTTCTTGAGCATCTTTTACCAATTCCTTTTTAGTCTTTTTGGCCTTAGGAGCAGAAGCCTTAGCAGTCTTAGAATTTTTAATTCCTTCAAGTTGTTCGGCAACCTTAGTTGCAACCAGGTTAGTAACCTTTGTTTCATTCTTTTTCATAACGTCTATATTTAAAATGTTAGTAAAATGATTAATTTCTTTTTCTGATACAAATATAAGAACTTTATTTTAAATAGAAAAATTTTATTTGAATTATTTTCTATTTGCTCGGGTTAATCGGCTAGGAAGTCGAAGATTTCTGGAGGATAGTTAATTTCATCCTCTGGGTCATTTATGTAATCTTCATAATCCTCGTTATATTTATCGTAAATGTTATCTTGTGATGTATTTGGTACCCTTGTACATCTTTCAGGATATTTCTTTACGAAGTCATAGGCTTCTTGAGTAGTCATTACCTTGTCTGAGGTAAATTCGTAGGTTACATAAGAATAAGTTTCACCCAATCTAGAAACTTCATATTGCTGGTATCCAGATTTCTCAATCTTATAGATTTGATTTTCTGGAATCGTTTCTATTTCTACCCTATATTTATACCATTGCTTCTTCTTCTCTTCTTTTGGTTTAATGCCCATGCTATCTTGAAGAGAGATTAACTTGGTTATTGGACTTTCAAAACGAGAAGGAGCAGTGCTCACTTCCACTGGATGAGTTCTATTCTCACCAATAAAGTAAATCACTGCCCCCAGGGTTACCAGGCCCAATATGAATTTAGTTTCTGAGTTCATAACCTGTAGTTTCGAATTTATTTTTAATGTTCTTTGCAAGGTATTTACCTTTTGATTCTGCTTGATGTAAACCGTTGCAGATTTCATAAGGTACATCATCATAGCGATAAACTCGATTACCTTTAAAAGCAACCCAAAGTTGTTTTTTCTTTGAGTCATAACCAAAGCCCTCAATGTTAGAGGATTCGCAAGGAATCATTTCGACTCCAGTGTTCATTTCTACTGATTCTAAGTATTCGTTCTTTTCCATGTCTATATTAAAATTTTAAAAGTGTTAGTTCTGGGTGGAATTTGAGATTTGCCCTCTGGAAGATTGCCCAGGTACCAAGTACTCCCTGAGAATTAGTATGTACCCATTCATCTTCCATTCTGAATAATATGTGAGAGCATACCAGCATTTGGTATTCACTTAGCATATTTATCAGTTGAGGAGTATTCTCAATTTCTACGTATAATTCAATGTGCTCATCTAGTGCTCGAATTATTTCATCATCCTCAATCTGAAGGAGTTTTTTGATTAAGTCTTGGGCAATATCATTCCCATTTTTAACATCCTCTTTGATTGAGTTGAGTGATTCAATCTGAATACCAGCAATGAGCTTTACGATGTCTTTTGTTTCCTTGTCCATAATTAAATTTTCTTTATGCAAATATACTAAAATTATTTTATATAAAATACTCTTTTAATAAATACGGAGGTAAGTGTTAGCGGTTCTTGATTTCCTCTATCTTTTCCTTGATTGAGTCGGGGAAGATAGCATCATCTACCCATCGCATAAAGAATTTAGAAGGCTTCTTTTCTGGATTGAGAAGTAATTGTCTTTGCTCTGTAGAGAACTTAATACGTTCATCTTCCCTCATATACTTGGGAAGTTTAGTGAATTCTGCCTGAGAGAAGGAGATTACGTTTTTACCAACTTGGGCCCTTAATGGTTTCTTCCTTTCCTTATAGAGATATGGGATAATCTTTTTCGAAGGTCCCCCAAGGATGCTAAAACCAAAGATTACCATGGGGTCAAATTTATCTGCTTTTGGGTCCTTAGCTCGTTTGATACATCTTGCCATCCAAGAGAATGAATTGGGATATTGCTTATTGTCTGTTGCTTCTCCCACATCTTTTTTATTAAACTCAAATCCAGGAAAGTGAAATAGAAAATCTTCAGTAAGGATAAATACAAATCCCAATCCCCTAAGATATTTAATGATATCTTGTTGGCTTTTACCCTCTTCAATCATTTTCTCTACATCTGCAAGAATGTCCTCCCTTGGTGATTCCAATTCCTTAGTTGTAGACCCTGCAGGTCTTCCTCTGCCAACATTAGGTGCCTTAGCAGGCAATGTACCAGATAACCTATCTAAGTATTCTTTGAAGTTATCAATATCTTGTTTATTAGTAAGAGTTACTTCTACTCTTATGGGACCGTTATGCTGTACCTTTGGACCTGAATTCATCTCGGTATAGGCATCTACCAACCTATCGGATAATGGTGTACCATTCTCTGATAGTGTAGTGATTCTAAGTTTTGGTTTATATACTTCTTGTTCCATTTTCGACTTAATTAGAAAATAAAAGGCCTGAACAATTTTTATATTGCCAGGCCTTCTACCATTATTAACGAATACTCAAAAATATGATAAGTAAAAGTAAAAAGTGCTCTTATTAATCTTCTTCTTTAGCGGCCTTCTTTTTCTTCTTGTCTTTGGCCTTCTTATCTTTCTTATCGGAAGCCGGTTTTTCTTTTACCTTTTCTTCCTTCTTTTTCTTAGTTTCCTTTTCCTCCTTGGGAGCCTTACCTGAAGCAAGTTTTCTTTGCTCCATACGATATTTTTTCTTCTCAGCCGAAGTCATTTCTCTGCCATCGATGAGAGGATAATCGTATTTGGTAGCTGTTCTACCACCATTTCCTTTCTTTTCCTTTTTCTCTTTGGCAGCCTTCTTCTCAGCTTTTTCCTTCTTCTCTTTTTCCTGGAGTTTTACCAATTTCTTGTTGTTCTCTTGGTCAGCTTCAGGATAGGCAGCAGCAACTTTGTCTCTTTCCTTATTGAGCTTGTTTACAAGTTCGGTAACCTTTTTACCATGTTTCTTGTCTTTGGTCCAATCCTTAGTAGGGTCCAACTTGTTCTCTTTAAGGTAAGCATCCAAAGCTTTCTTAGCCTTTGTGAGTTCCGGAGTCTTGGATTCCGATTTACTCTTCTTTTCGTCTTTCTTAGCCATTTTCATTTATATTAGGTGAATAATTGAATTTCCTATTTACATAATACCATAGTTATACCTTCCTAATTTGGGTTGGGATTTCTTTAATTTCTAGGATTTCTAAACTGCATTGTTTTAAAACTGCCTCGAGTTGAAGTATATCTTCTACCTCTTTCTGAGATAAGTCCGTAAAAGTTTGTTCAAAAGTTTCTTTTTGTTCTCCTCTTATAAAATTAAATTGGGCAACGATATAAGTCCCATGAAGTTTTTTGTTCAAAGCCCCTTTAAGAGATATGAGTTTTCTTTTCAGATAATTACTCTTCAACCTATGGGATTGGTATTCGCCTTTCTTACCCTTACTAAGGGCTACCTTTTTAAGGTACGAAACATAATCTAATTCTCTGAGAGTTTGATTAATGTTTCCCACTAATAATCTTAAGTCTTTTTCCATTTGGGTCTTTGCATTACTTGGTTAGATACTTCCTGAGTTTCTTCTGATAGCATTTCTCTTGCCTCATTTATTATATTGATGGCAAGTTCCCTTTCATCTGGTCCCAGGTTTAATTCTTTATCTTCTAGTGCATCAGTATAAGTATTTATTAGATTATCCAATGCAAGTATTCGAATGTTCTTTCGAATTGCTAATTTCTCTTCTTCCATGGGTATAAAAAATTAAAGCCCACTACCTTCGCAGGCAATGAGCTTTTGGCTGAACAACGTCCTAAGTGTAGATGTTATTCATATGAACTTAAACTCTAAATTTATATAGCAGACATATGGGATAGTAGTTAGTAAGTTAGAGTTTAATCTTCTGATTCTTCCTCTTCTTCTTCCTTAGCCTTTTTGTTTTTCGGAGAACAAATAACGCCATGTCCTTTCTTAGACTTAACGGTAAGAGTTCCCGGAACGAATGAAACTGAAGTTGATACCGGTTTGCCATCCGTAACCAATACAGAAGTAACCACTACACCCTGATAGCCTTCCTTGTTCTTAACGGCATAACCAAAGTTCATTACCTTGGATTTGTCGTTAATGGCAATAACGTCGATTTGCTTGCTGTTAGGGCGTTGTTCAGCCGGCCGATTCTTGAGTGCCTCTTGACGAGCTTTACGTTTAGCTTCTTTTTCGGGGTCTTTTTCCTTATCTCCTTTCTTCTTGGAGTCTGATTTCTTTGTTGCCATAATTTTTAATGTTTTATAAGTTAATGGTTATTATAAGTAAACTTCTACGTTTATTAATAGTTGATAGTAAAGGTAGGGAAATTTCCCTACCTTCTTTTAAATCTTGAATACAGTTACCAGATTACTTTTTCCCTTTCTTGCCCTTACCTTTGGCTTCTTTCTTTGCCGGCAATTTGAGACCGAGTTCTTTGGCAATTGCTTTACGGAGTTTTTCGACGTCGTCTTCATCGTAATCGTCTGAGTCAGTTTCAAGATCTTTGTCGTCGCAGACATCCTCAAGTTCTTCGAAGTCCATTTCGGCAAGTTCTTCACCGGTCAGTTCTTCCTCTTCTTCTTCCTCTTCGGAATCATCATCATCTTCCTCATCGTCATCATCCGATTCCTCTTCTTCTTCCTCTTCGGAATCATCATCATCATCATCATCATCATCATCCGATTCCTCTTCTTCTTCCTCTTCGTCATCGGATTCAGAACCAAAAAGGTCTTCGGCTTCTTCGGCAGAAAGCATGATAGGAGCAGGGATAATCTTTACTGAGCCGTCTTCGTACTTAATGATGATTGCACCATTGATTTCTGTTCTGGAAACTTCTTTCAGTTCCACTTCTTTTTTCTTCTTAGCCATTTTCGTAATGTTTAAGTTGGTTAATAATTTATTTATATCACTCTGTTATAAGTTTCTTTACCAGTATGGATTTCTGAGTATACCCAGATTTTACTAATTCCTCCTGAGCAATATTGAATTGTTTTATCTCATCTAGAGTTGTCTTTAATTCTAATTGAGATTCAATTGTTATTGCCTGAGAGGCAAGTTCCTTGTCACCTTGATAAGTGACTATCTTAAACTTCTTACCTGCAAATGGGTTTGCTGGTTGATGTGCTGTGATTTTAAAACCTTCGTTATTATTCATTGCTATATTTAATTTTAGTTATCCCAGGAATACCCACCTTCCCAAATACTTCGGTATAGGATTTGTATTTCCCTTTTATCATTGTTTTATAGTTATCGGATAATCGAATTGGGTAGACCCATATTTTATTTTCTATCATCCTATTTGTCATTATATAAGCATAAGACCTTCTAAGTTTAATACTCTCTAATGGAACAAACCCTTGAAATAATAAAGACTTCTTAATAAACCTTTCTTTAGGCAAATACCCTAAAAATTTAAGTGATGCCTCATCGAATATTTCAAGCATATCCCTTTGTGCTTTGATAAATAGTACCTTTTGTATTGGGATGTTCATCTTCTTTCTTAAATATAAAGCCAATGAACTTACCAATGGAGGATACTGCAAGAATAACAGATTGAATTTATTTTTCTCCTCTTGACTCAGCCTGTTGTAAATCCTGTAGGATAGCAAGATTGATTTGTAATCTCTTTTGCCTTGTATACTTGGGAGATATGCCTTGCCGTTGTCCATAGAGTTTGATTGAGTACCTTTCATTGAATTCCTTTTTTCCTTTAGACTTAAAGACTCGGTGCATTTGTACCATAAATCTTCTTCGTCGGTGTTTATCTATGTGATATTCATCGGGCATTATGAACTTCCTTGCTTTTACGAATTTACCCTTAAACCAGAATTTAGTACTACCCTTTTTAAGAAGTTTACCATTCATATCGGATAATTCTCTAATGCCTTGTTTTATAAGTTTCCTCCCAGATATTATATGGATATATTGAAGAACATCTACACCATAAAGATAAACTAAGGTAACCTTTACTTGGTGTCTAGTAAAGTATGGTATACCGGTTAGATGTTTCCTATATAATTTCTTTTCAGTAACAATCTTATTGGTAGTATCTGGTCTCCAAGTCCATATATAATATCTATCTGGTCGTATGGGTCCATTGTTACTTTCCTTTAGTTTTACCATTTATATTCCTCTTTGCCATTCTATACCAAAGATTGATAGATTTCTCATTTGCTTCGGGGAATTTCTTTTTCATTCTCCGAATAACTCTATCAAGTTCAAAACCTTTTGCAGTTAATTCGAATACATAAGATTTCTTTGTACCCTTGATAAGATTAAATTCATCCCTCTCTCTTGGTGGTTTCTTTTCTCGAGGTTTCTTTATCCCAGGAACTCGTTTGGTTCTTCTTTGCCCATTTTCCCCTTCTTCTCCGAGAAACCCAAGCCTTAATCGAGAATTTCTTAATGGGTCATCTTTCGAATACCCAATATTTTCTAATTGCTTATCCATCCAATCGTCATATTTATCAATTAACGATTTATCGGGCTTTTCTTCTGATACATTGATATAATGTAATAAGTCAAATACCCCAGCAGAACAAGCATCAGGGAAAGGCATCCCTAATATGATAGCCTTTCTCTTTAAATCCTTATAAGTCATGTTTCTCCCAGAAGCACCAAGGAAATTTGATTTCTCCTTGGATGGGGCTTTCATGTCTTTTCTACTCTTTTTTGCCATATCATCAATATTTTTAAATATTCATTTATTTTCTTTGCAAATATAAGAATAAATAATTTAATCTTATCTTATTTCTCTATTTATTTTTATAAAAATCCGAGGTTTTTGCTCGGTTCGCAGCAGTGGATTTAGGTTTTTTATGCTTTCTCTTGATATGTGTGTTATAAGCCATATCCAATTTCTTAATATTGAATTCTATGTTGTTCACTTGATTATAGTTTACTGCTTTTTCCACACAGCAACGGTACTCTGGCCAGAATTTTTGTCCAAGCTTAACAGATTCGGTTTTAATCATAAACTTAGATACCATAAAACCAAAGGTATCAGCATCATCTTTAGTTTTGAATACATACATGTAAAATCTACTGAATTCATCTACTACTTCATCCAAAGGTCTTACTGGTAACAATAGGTAACCATCGGTATATAGGTCCTCAGATATTAAAGCTACCCAATACTTTTTCTTTCCTGGTTTTACTTTATACCTAAACCTTTCCTTGAGTTTAGTGTGCATCCAATCCGGTACCCTATTAAGTAGATATTTGATGTATATCTTATCTTTTTTATTCGACCGTCTTTTAAATGCAGAAGGCTGTTGTAGCATCCTTGGAAGTATTCTAAAGTTATTCCACCTATCAAATTCAAGAATTAATCTTAGAGTGTCCATATCCCATTCATCCTCAGACTCCTTTAACCTCTTCATGTTTCTCTCTATATTTTTAGAGTTTACCTTTGGGAGTAATTGAGCTGAGTCTCCTGTGAATAAGCTTGCTTCTTTTCTTTTTAATCGTTTCTCTAAACATCCCTCCATATAATCTTGGAAATTCCTCTCACAGGGGCAATCTGGTCGAAAAATAGAAGTGTGTTTCTCAAAAAAATCCGAGAATAGCCTAAAGAATTTCTCTGACCGTTCCCGGATTTCAAGATACTTGTAATGAGATAACTTTAAAATTTCACCAGCTTCCCATGAAGATTTACTTTCTGATAGTTGAAGGAATAATGATTGTTGTTCTTTATCAATTAAACAACTCCAGGCTTTTTGTTGAGCTTCGTTCATAACATTAAATTCTCCTATATCTCATTATACTATCAATTGCTTCATTGGTTATCTGATTAGGGTCATATTCCCCAGAATTAGCATAAAGCTTATCTGGGTCATGATTTAAATATACACTATAGATAACGTTGTCAAAAGGTAACCATACTTCCATTCTTCCCATTTCAGGGTATATAAGAACTTTTACTCTTTTACAAAGATGGTCAACCTCTAATACTGTAGCATCTACTCCCTCATAAGGATAACCCCGTAATACTAAGTAATCTCCAGGCTTTACATTGACTAAATCATCTACTGAAAACTTCTTATTCTCTCTAGCAATACGTTTAAATCGCCTTACTTCTTTTCTACTACAAGTAGCCACTAAAGAAAAATCATCAAAGTCTTCTGCATTGTCAATCCTTACCTTTTTCTTTCTTGGGTGCATTGTCTCGGTATTACGTAACCAAGTTCTGATACCAGATATGTTCCTACGTAACTTATTAAGAAATGGCCTTGAGAATGCTAATTTAGTGGGCATTCTCATAAAACCATAATTGAATAATACTGGTACTTCTTCGAATACCATCTTACCCTTTGTGGTTTTTCTTAATACGTTTACCATAGGAATAATTGCCTTGATTTGGTCATACCCCTTTTCTTTGAGTTCTTTATTGATTTTATCACAGTACTTCCTTTCAAGGTAAAATATACAATATGAGTATGGGGTATGCTTCTTCATAGGTTACCGGTTTTTAAGAATTAACTTAGCTTGTTTATGTACTAACTTATAGTTTACATTCTTCAATATGTCACTAGCCATGAATACATAAAGAATCTCATCTATCTTTGGTACATCAATTACCATAATATTGGCTTTATCGAATAGGGGTTTATAGAATACGGAAGATAAATCCTTTCCAACTACAAAGAAAAATTCTTCTGAGGGCATTGAATTATATCTCATACAGAGTATGGGAACTTTATTTGCTCTTTTTGCATCCTTAGAAGCTTGTTCCCAGAATTTCAGTATATCGCATCCCTTATTACCTAAGAGTAGATGTTCAAACTTAATCTCTTTATAATTCTTGCATTCGATGGATATCTTACATCTATGAGCATGCCTTTCATCAGTACAGGTTAAATCGGAAGTGGAGTCCTTGTTTGAATGCCAAGCTCCACTCCCCGCTCTATTCCTTTCAAATTTGTACCCGGTCCATTTTGTAAACCAAGCACCTATCTTTCTTTCGAATCGATTTCCTTTATTCTTAGAGTTCATAATATAATGGTGTATTGTATTTTTATATACCATTATAGCCTCAACTCCCAAAGAATTTCTTAATTACAAGCTCTAGTTTCTCTGAGGGTATATCAAAAGAAACCTTCTGATAGTCTTTTCTCTTTACTAAAGTAATTCGAGACTTACTGATATTTCTGATTATACTTTTATTTCTAGTACTTCTCCCATCTCTTGACATTTGTTCCATATTCTCTTTATGAGTTCCCCAATATAAATTCTTATAATAATCATGGGTTGAATTATTATCTATATGGCAAACTTCAGGTTTATTCTCAGGATTGGGAATCCAAGCCATAGCTACTAATCTATACCTATATACTTTGACTCTAATATTCTTGGAATCGTATAGCCAACAATAATACCTATTGAACTTATGGTTCAAGTAACATTTTATAACTTTCCCATCTGATAATCTGATTATCTTACCTCTTTTAGAAACCCTATAATTTGGGTAATCAGTTAAATTACTCTTTTTCATAATTTAAAGTAATTGGTACCTACTCAGGCCTTGGGTCTTTTCCACTTGCAAAATTTTAGTATTACCTAGAGGAAGAGAATCTAAGTGGGTTATCAAGAATAAAGTTTTCTCTTTGAATATGTAACGTATTAAGGAAGTAACTATTTCTATGTTATCTGAACTTAGTGATTCAAATACCTCATCAAGGAATGCTAAGTTAATACCCTTAGAGGCAGTTAAAGCCTCATTCATTGCAAAAGCCATTGCTACACAGACCAATTGTTTCTCGCCACCCGATAGTTCATCGTAATCTATAATCATCCCATCTCTTTCAATAAGAGTAACAAATTCTTTTCTAGCAGTACCCAAATCAATATTAAATTCGATCCTAAATCCTAATACCTCTGAATACTTATCGAGGCATTTATTTAAGAACTCAAGTGATGAATCAAATAGGTAAGCCTTAATCCCATTATTACCCAATGGGTCATTAATTAACCAGTTATAATTCTCTAACTCTAACTCTTTATTGTGAAAGTCTTCATCAACCTTCCGTAAATTCTTCCTAATCTCCTTAAGTTTTTGTTTATACTTTGGAGACATGACCTTAAGCTTTTCTTGCTTGAGCTTAGCCAGGTCTTCGTCAATAGAAGCAATATCAGAAGCAATATCATCACAGTCTGATTTTAATTTCTTATACCTATCATTTACACTACTAAGTTCTTCCAACCTCTCTAAAGCCTCTTGATACTCTTTATCATATTTGTCAAGGTCAGAAAACGCTTTATATATTGATTTAGCATCACGTAACGCACGTTTGTAGTGACCGGCTTCTAACTGTATTACCAATTCTTTGATTACTTTCTTAAGGGGTACATTCGATAAATTCTTTGCATCTTTTATCTTACTCCTCAAATCAAGGATTAGTTCATTTTGTTTTTTAATCTTTATCTGAAGCGAAGCATCTACTTCATCCTTGATTTGTTTTTGTTTTTCAATTAGTAGCTTAGTTAGCTTTTCCCTATCTTGCTTTAACTCTCTTCTTTCTTCTTTAATTTTTTGCTTGAAGGATTTTTCTCTATCTCTCATATCGAAGTAAGCTTCCTTGTTAGCCTCTAATTCTTTCTTAAGCATTTGAGACTCATGCTCTACCTCATTTATTTGAGATATCAAGTTATTTTTATCTTGTAATGCAATGCCTTTAGCAAGGTTTAAGAACTCTAAGTCAAATACTTCTTCGAATATCTTTTTCTTATCAGAATTAGATTCTTGTATGAGTCTTTTTATACCCTGACCAAACATGATTGAGTTCATAAACAGAGTATATGATAAACCTATCTCTCGGTTTATAAAATCTTGTATCTTCCCCTTCCCTTTGATATCAACTATATCCCCATCTTTCATGAAGATAAGTCTGTCTTTACCTTTAGCACCATCCTCAAGTACTTCATCATACTTTTGACATCTAACTATCTTATATGTATGAGAATCTTTCTGAAAATATACTTGTACCTTAGTACCCTTGTAATCTTTAGGCCTTACTTGCTTCCAAGTATTTACCTCAGAAACACCCTTTAGGTTTTTCCCATATATTGCCCATACCAAGGCAGAGAGAATAGTTGATTTCCCTTTCCCATTTGGTGCCTTGATAAGTATGGTACAAGTTGGGTTTAATTGTAGATGTAAGGATTCTATTGAACAAAATCCTTCTGCCTCTAAGTTTAAGAACGTTAACATGACTCAGCCTTTTTAAGTGTTTCAATTAATAGATTAGTTTTAACCTCATCTTTAATACCTTTCTCTCTTAGGTATCTCTTTGCTAGAGACTTCTTAGAAAGTTGCTTAGTAATCTTATGTTTGTTATTAACTGGAGTACTAGCTTTTTGAGGGATTACCGTATAATAATTGCCATCATCCTTAATATCCTCTTCCCTTTCTACATCGATGAACTTTGGGAAATTTTTCAAAGGTACAAACTTCAGAGACAAATCTTCATAGATTTTCCAATACCCCAATTCACAATCTCTATCGGTTCTCCTTTGATGGTTAGGGGCTCCAATCATATAAACCTTCTTTGATAGTCTTTGTGGTTTGTGTATATGCCCACATAATACTAAATCGAACTTATTGAGAACATTCACATTTAAGTTTTCTACGGAATCTATTTCCCTACCATCTGTATCTTTTGCACCAGGATAATCGGTGTGTAGTAAAAGAATATTCTTTTTACTTTTATCTAATTCTAACTTCTTTAAGTATTCACTTAGACCCACGTTATTATCAATATAAGGAACCCCATATACCATAATATCTTTATGTGTAGAAGATAGTTGGGTTTTTTCATAATCTAATATCATGATACCATACTTCTCTACTTGATAAAGCCAGCTAAAGGGTTTAGTACCAACCTTACTTATTTTCTTAATATCATGATTTCCAGATATGGCATATATCCAAAATCCTTCGATTAGTTCGTTATAACATATCTCTGCCAATTCTTGGTCCATTGTTTCGGCCTTATGAAATAAGTCTCCACAAAATAATGCAGGACAGTTAAACCTTCTACATAATTTCCGTATAATCGACAAAACCCTGAAACTATTCAGGGTCCTGTGATTGTTCTCATTAAACTTAGCCCATAGATTTATATGTAAATCTGAAAAGGCTATTGCTATTACTTCTTTCCCCATATCCTATCTAAATGGTAATTGATTTGTTCCGTTCTCATACCTAAATTGAGCTCAGATATACAAATAGTGGGTATTTCCCAATTTGCAAGCAATTCCCCCATAAGAGATGATATCTGAACTTGGAAGAATCTGTTAAGTATTCTCTTACCATTATCTTCCATTGACCAATGCTTATAAGTATCTAGATTTAATGGTAAGAAGATTGCTACATCACATTGATCTTCCATTAAAGTCTTACATTGACAGAAAAAATGTTCCATTTCACATTCTGGTAAAGTTCTTGATTGCTTATACCAAAAATAAGCAGCCAAATCTGCATAACTCCTATCAGTTACGAAATATTCTCTATCCTTGAATAACCTATTCCTTTTGTTCAGAAGTTGAAAATCTGCTTTATACATTGCCTCCGAACCGAGGGATAATATTTCATTATGTGATACCCCTTCAGTAGCAGGTAATAAATCTGACATACTACCAGAAATAAAAGGTAGATCTTCTCTCTTAGCTACATACTTAGCTAAAGTAGTTTTCCCTATACCAGAGGGACCCACAAACATAATTCTCTTACTCATGATGTAATGCTTTAAATGGTTTTATAAATTCATTTGTCAAAAATGATGCTAAAGAGTATTCGATACAAAGCTCTTTGAATTTCTCATACTTAAACTTCTTCTTTGACTTAATTGGTAACTTATCCAATGGATTATGTCTTACAAACCAGAAAAGGTCGATTAACTGTTCATTCCTTTTCCATATTTGAAGATATTCTTTGTTCTTACTCTGGGCAATAAACTTCTCAATTCTACCCTCATCAAGGATTTTCCTTGCTTTTACTGGGCCTATACCCGGGAACCCTGGTATATCATCGGAAGTATCTCCAACCATTGCAAGGTACTCTACCGTTTCATGAGAATGATAACCGAATAATTCTTTGCAGTTATCCATTCTTATCATCTCATCTTTTCTGGGATTATATATCCTTAGATTATTTGTAAGCAACTGATTAAAGTCCTTATCCGAAGATATGAGTATCATTTTCTCGGATTGGAATTTTTTAATTGCAAGGTATGCTAAGAAGTCATCTCCTTCATATACTGTGGATTTCTTTTTATCGAAGATATAATTAATTCTTAGCATACCCAGCATTTTCATTATAATTGCCTTTTGCTTTTGCAATGATTCGTAATCTACAGATATATTTTTTCTATGTCCCTTATAATTGGGCAATAACTTCGTCCTTACTGGTGAATGACCATTATCGAATGAAATATAAACCTCATCCGGTTCGAACCTTGTAAGATACATATGTAGAGATTTGAAAAATCCGAATATTGCCCCACTCGGTTTGCCATCGGTAGATTTAAGTTTTTCGAACTTATGAAAAGACTGATGGAGAATATTCTCTCCATCAATCAGTAATATTGTTTTCTTGCTCATCGTCCAAAATCTAATTCATAAAGTGAAACTTCTTGAATCTTTTCCTCTCCAAGATATACATCTAAATAATTCTCGGGTGGGCTATAAGCATCTAGATACCTAACCCTAGATTCCATTCTCAAATTTTTCTTAAGGTACTCTTTAATTACTTTCTCTATACCTTCTACCTCTTTCTTATTCATCGTCTTCCTCCTCCTCTTCTGAATCTGAATAGTTTTCATATTCTACACCATCGACTGGGAATAGATTTGTTTCTATCTTCTCCAGTTGCTTTTTAGTAGTACCTATGGTATTTACTCCGGCTTTCCGTAAAAGTTTTCTACGAAGTTCATCGTCTTCTTCCAAAAGCTTTTGGAATTTCTCTTCCCCTCTTGCAAGAGTTTTACCTTTCAATTTATACCCACCAGTAGTTTTTTCGATTACATCGGTATCTACTAATACATCCTCTAAAGCATAGCATCTATCAAACCCGACTTCGTGGAATTTAGGATTGAAATATACAGGGCATTTGCTGATTGTAGGTCGAGGAGGCGCAACTTTATTTTTAATAAGTCTGATAGTGACAAGTTTCCCAGCTTTCCTTTCTTTCCCATTTTGTTTAATGGTAACAGACCTTCCTGAATAGAAAGCAGCTCTGATTGAAGCGTAGAACTTAAGTGCTGCACCTCCTGTAGTTGTTGTATTATCTTTTCCAAATCCGACATTCAAAGCAGTTCTTAATTGGTTAATATATATCTGAGATACTCCCAGCTTGTAGAATAACTCACTTCTGATACGGAAGTATTTATAAAGAGCCTTTGCTCTACCTCCCATCTCTGCCTTACCATCAACCATCTTAGCATCTATATTATCAGTACAGTCAGTAGCTGCAATGGAATCGATTACTAAGAGTATCGGTTCATTGTGAGTTAATTGAGAACGTAAATAAATTGCTAAGTCTGCTACTACGTCTGCAATATATTCAATACGGGTATCATTAACAATAGTTACTCTTGCAGGGTCTACTCCATTGATTTCAGCCCATGAATTCATCCAGGATTGTTCAGCATCTACCCAAATCACATGACCTCCGAGTTGTTGAGTAGCATAAGCAAAGTTATAAGCCACTAAAGATTTACCAGAGGATTCCTCTCCAGCAATCTCAACGATTTTACCATAAGGAATACCCTTACCGAATAAGTAGTTCAAAGCAAAGAAAGTAGATGGTATATATAAATCGGTATCAGTTACTTCTGAAGCTAATTTAATCATACTCCCATATTTCTTTGCCATCTCATTTGCTGTTGGTACTTTTAAACCAACCTTAGATTTCTTTGCCATAATGTAATGTCTTTAAACTAAAGAAGGTGATAACAGAACGAATCCAATTACCACCTTCGAATGAAACCATATTACTAACCCTTAAATATCCGATTTGTATTTTCTTTTCTTTTTCTTAGGTTCATCATCTTCCATGTAATGGTCTTTGTGAACTCCCTTTTTCTTTTTCTTCTTGGGTTTATCATCCTCATCGTCATCCCCATGGTCTTCATTTAGATACTGTGAAAGCAAATCTTCCAACTCATCATAGGATTTGATTTGAGAACGAACTATTCCCTCAAGGTCAATTGTACCTTGATATTTCTTGTCCAACTTAGTTGGTTTGCAAGCACGAGCAGAATAAGTGGTGTCTAGTTTACCAGACCCTGAACGAATTACCTTGATATCATATCCAGTTTTTGGATCTGTCATATCACCTGCCTCATCTTCATCAAGGTAAAGGTCAATGATATCCTGGTATACTGAGCGAGGAACTAAAACTCCCTTATCTTTGCCTTCGTAATCTACCTTACTACCCTTTTCATCTGAGTAAATGATACCACCGATGACATATCTTCTTCTTGGCACCAAATTCTTGGCAAGTTCCTTGTCATCTTCATCCTTAGAGTTTTTCAATTCTTGATATTTCTCCATGAATGGGCAAGGTTCATCAAAAGTAGCCGGAGATATAACTCCTCCCAAATTGCCACCCAGGTAGAATTGAATAATTTCGATACCCAATTCTTGGTCATCACCGGGAGATTTAATTCTCATTCTCAGTGTTCCTTCTTTTGGATATACTAACCCACTACCATTTCCCTTGGATTCTAGCTGTTTCTTTCTAGCTAGCATCTTTTCTTTTGTAGAAAGTCCTTCTGATGAAACTTTCTTTTTCTTCTTGTCTTTTATCATAATGATTAGTTTTAATTATTCGGTTCTGAGTAAACTACTTCGTTCATACTCAATACGGTAAGAACGTTTTTCTCTAAAAGTTGTTTGAGAGCAGGAGATAGTTTGTCCGTTTCGAATTCAAGTTCTTTACCTGCATACAAACCATAGGTAACTATTCTACCTACAGCAACCAATTCTCGGTAGGTTTTGTATTCTTCAGTAATTTCTCCACTCTTTACTACAACCCCTTTACGAGGAACTCCCTCTTTTACTTGTTCAGGGATAATCAAACCAGATTTAGTTTGGTTTACCTCCTTGGGAGATAAAATAAGTACCCGGTTTTCTGTTGGGCATCCGGGTAATTCTTGATTAAATTTCTCAGCTACAAGAGGTGAGATAAATGTCATTGAATAATTCATATTCTAATACTGTTTTTAAAAGTTAGTAATTGTTTATAGTTCAATGGGTTAACCCTTTCTTAGGTTCGCATTAATAGTTCTTAATATATTTTCGCGTGACTCATAACATTTACAGATAGTTATGAACTTATTTGCTTTTTCTACGGCTTTTAAATACCTCTCATTGATAGAAGAGTATTTCTTGTTAAGGTTTGCCTTATGAGATACATATTCGTTATTCCACCTTTCATTAGCATCCTTATAATATAACCAGGCATTCGAATAAGCTTCTTCTTTTTCCCTTGCTAGAGCATCTCTTTCTTTTATATACTTATCTCTCAGGGAAGCAAGTACATAATAACTAGAAGGAGATTCTCGTAGCTGAGAGTTAATGATATTCTCATTGATAGATAATTCCTTTTGAATATCAATCTCAATAAGTTTACCTTCAAATTTAACCTTTAGTTTTTTCAGTTCCGTCTTCATAAACTTCTAATAGGTTTTTAAAGTCTTCTTTACTAAATTCCCCTTTGCTTATTGCTTTAGTTACTTGAGCAAAAGCCATTTGATAGGAGAGTTTCATACCAGGCAAATTAAGAAGAGATTTATAGATGCTTATCTTATCTACCAAAGCCATTAATCTTAAGTCGCATAAGTTATCAGTACCACCTCTATCGAGTAAGGCTAAAAATGCAGCCCAATAAATATGGGTGGCATCTTCATAAGCAAGTTTACCATCCTCATCTGTAGCCATTACTTTAAAAGCCAATCCCTCTAAAGTAGTAAGATTAGTTTGTACTTGAGATAACTGAGTCTTTAATCGATTAAGTAACATCTTTTCTTGTCCACTCAACCTTAGATTAACCACATCTAAATACTTAAGTAAATTTTCGATAGAATAACCTAAGCACCCTGCAACCATATAAGTAAGTGCAGTTAACTTACTTGCATTATCAATCTCTTTCTGTGTTGCCATAATTCCATAAATTTATATTATTTATGTAGACATAGTATCTTCTCTTTTCACTCCTGTAATGGTAGATACTGAATCTGAATGCTTTATATTAGTTTTACAATTGGGGCATTGTACTATCCTAAAATAATCCCCAGATTTATTATAAACCCCAAAAGTTTCACTGGTATCATATTCAAATTCGCAATCACATACTGGGCATTTAGCCCTCCATACCGTGGGTCCGTTCAAAATCTTTTTCATAACGTTTTCTTTTCTTAATATATTTATATACTAACATTGGTGATATCCCATACTTCCTAGCAAGTTTTGCTTTTATCATACCAGTATCATACTCATAAAGTAATTGAAGTATATCGGGTCTACTTAACTTTGTATCTGAAAATTTAAACCTACCATCTCTAATACATTGTTGAGTATTTTCCTTAGCAGTACCCCAATATAAGTTCTTATAATGATTATGAGTTCTTATATTATCCTTATGACATACATACTTATGATTATTTGGGTTTGGTACATATACTAATGCTACTAATTGATGAATGTTATAAGTATACCTATATCCATTCGTATCCCTAATAGAAACTATAACGTATCCGTTATTTTTAATTCGATTAAGGGATAATTTTACCCAACCTTTACCCTTATAATTAGAATATACCTTACCATTCTTGGTAACATGGTAATTAGGGCAACCAATGCAATCTAAGTTTCCCTTTAAAATCTTCCTCATACTGCTTTATCTCTTTACTAAACAATTTAGGATAATCCTTAATGATTACATTCTTATACTTCTTATGTTCTTCCATATACTCCTCTACTGAGAAATCTGGTTGAAGCATCTTTCTATAATCATACCCAGGAATAAAAGGTAATTCTTCTGCCATTGACCTACCAATAGAGAAGTCCATTGACATATCTACATCATCCACTTGAAAACCAAAATATTTCTTAGTACTAGGGTTTCTCAATATATCCCATATTTTAAAAACAGTCCAAGTATTAATATATTCAGGCTTTGAGTAAAAATAGGCTGCATCATGAACAGTTGCTACTTCAAGCATACGTGGTAATTTACCTTGTCGCATTAACCAATAAACAAGAATAGCTCCGAAGTTGGTCATATTTGCTGCAGCACCTTGACATGGGAAATTAAGTCCCAAACGGATGGCATAAGCAACTTCTTGTTTATCATTTGAGTATATTTGTGGTAATCTTCTCTTAGTACCAAATAACTGAGTATAATACCCATGCTTACGAAGGAATTTCTCTTGCTTCTCTTTGAACTTAAGTATCTTTGGGTGTTTCTCAAAGAACTCCGCCATTTCTTTATGGGCTTCTTCTTTAGTAACTATAATACCAGCTTTTGGGTCGGATAATTTTACTGCAAGTAAAGCTTCTCCAATACCATAAATCAAACCGAATGCAATTTGCTTAGCTTGTTTTCTTCTAGTCTTCCATAGTTTATGGTCTGGATGATTTTCATCTTCGTATATCCTAGATGCTTCTTCAATTGATACCCCATATTTTGCTGCTGCTATACCCAAGTGAGGGTCAGCCCCCTTTGCAAAAGCATCAAGATAAGTTTCATCACCTGATAAGTGTGCCATCATTCTTAACTCTGCTTGAGAGTAGTCAAATGCCATATATAAATACCCAGGAGGAGCAACTAATTGTTTCTTGATATTAGGGTCTACAGATGTCTTTGGTATCTGCTGCATATTTGGGTCTGCAGAACTAAACCGATTAGAGTCTGTACCATGTATATTATACCTACCATGTAATCGGGAATCATCTTGTACCTTTTCCCACCATCCATAAATATAGGTCTTATACATTTTCTCTAACCCTCGTAATTCAAGAAGCTTATCAAGGAATATTGCCTTTGGTGAATCTGGCTTTTTAATCGTTAACCTAAGGTTAGTAAGAGTTTCTTCATCAGTACTTGGTTTACCAGATTCATTATCCTTAATCACATCAAAATGAAAGCCATCTTCTGAATACATCAATGCAGGTAAATCAACTGGGCTACCCAAATTAATGGGCCTTATTAATTCTTGTTCCTTTTTAGTTGTGAATATACCTGCTTTGATATTTGAGATTTTCTGTTCCCTTGATGCAATCTTCCGTTTATCTTTTGGGTCATTATAATCTAACTCTTCAAGTTCATCTTCAATAGACTGAATATATTTATCAATCTTTTCTTGGTTATACTTCTTTTCGAATTTCTTTACTCTTGGCAAAGCGTATATTGCGTCTCTAGCAGCATCTATTTTTGGTTTATATTCTTCCAAAAGCTTTTTATTGAACTCAGTATCTAGATATAAACCTTCCTTTTCTACCGATGTTAGTACTCGTGAATTACACATGAATAAATTACGGAATACCGAATACATACCTAAATCCACCAACTTCTTCTCAAAGAATATCATTAACCTAAGAGTATAATCTGTATCTTGACACCCATAATGGCAAAGTGGGTCTAATTCTTTTTTATCCCAAGGTATTTTATCAAAAGCATCTTGTTTCTCATAATTACCATGCTCAGGCAAATACCTTCTTACCATTGATTTTAGGTCATGGGGTTTTTCCTCATTAAGAACATATTTTGCAAGCATACCATCTAAACAAGTACCCCTATAGAATATTTGATACTTTTGGTTTATCTGGTCATCAAACTTCCAGTTCCATGCAACCTTTACAATGTCATAATTCTCGATTACCTCTTCCCCAAATTTCTTTAGCATCTTTTTCCAATTCCAACCCGGTGAAGTATAATCTTTTGTTTCGAAATGGTCTAAAGGAATGGAAGCACCAAACCCTGGCATCCAGGATACTGAGAGTATAGTTGGCTTAAAACCCTTATTATATATAGGTTCTGCATTTGTTTCGTAGTCGCAGCAAGCATAACCCGTAGCTTTACAACAAGCAATAAGTTTCTTAAGCTCTCTCTTGTTTTTTATTATTGTATACCGTGTCTCCATATTTTAAAATAGAAAAAGGGACATACCCACCAGTAGTAGATACATCCCTCATTATTAGTATTTCTCTTGTAAGTCTTCCAGATTAGATGCTAATGATGTCCAATCTTTCTTATAAGCATGAAGAGAATCGATTGTGTGATACAGATAACCCGGTTTTACTCCTACCTCTTTAGCTACATATTGCATGAGTCTCCATGCAAGATATACATCATTACCGAAATGTTGTACAAAGTCCGAACTTCTTTGATGATAGCAAATATGTAATACCTTCTCTCCTTTACCATTCTGACGGATAAGGAAATCATAATACATTGAGCAAGGTATACGTTTACTTCCATCAAGGAATCTTAAATCTGTACCATGGAATATAGGGAGTACTGCTTTACGAGTATCATTATCCCTCTTAAGAAGTTCAATAACTGATTGCATTGCTGAATCACAGTTAAAAGAAGTACTACCATAAATGTCTAACGAGTTCCAAATACGCTCTGGGTAGGTGTAATCAAACTTACCATTCACCAAAAACTGTTCCCATAAATCTTTTCTCAATTCCCAAGCTTTACCTGGATTTAAATCATACCAACCAATTCTTTCTTTAAACTCGGCATCTGCCCATTCCTTTGAATGAGAGAATATGAATAACCATACTGGGTCTCCAAGTGAAGTTAAACAATATTGTTGGCAAATGAGTTCTTTTGTAATAAAATCCTCATTACCTTCAATCACTTTATTTTGATAGGTCTTTGGTTTTACAGTTTGACCATAACTGTTGAGTTCTCTGCCCATTTCGGACATTAACTCAAAACTGTTAGAATATATCCTCATATAATATAAATATTTAATTGTATGACATTGTAGAACTAACCCAGGTCATATGCCAGTAGCGATATACAAAATCATCAAAATCCTCTACCTCTTTTAATAACAAGGGTATATCTGGTTCTCCCCCGTTCTTTTTAATCTCAAAAACTTGGTAATAGAATTTGTTTACTAATCCTATCCGCTTCTGATTTAAAAATTCCTTAGCTTCCATTGTTCTTTTGTTTTAAAAGTTTCTTTTTATAGGCTTTACGTTGAGAGTAAGAGATTACATTCTCAGGATATTCTATATCCTCGTATTCAAGAAGTAATTCTTTTGCTTTCATTGATTTATATGTTTCCTCATATAAATCTGGTCGAAGCACTTTAAAACTTCTAAAGAATACCTTGAATGAAGAGAATTCCTTCTCTGTGCCCTTTTGGAATTTTTTCCATATCTCTTTTATCCTCTTATTCCATGAATTCTCCTCTGCTCCTTTAAGTACCTTCTTCAAAGGTTTATGGGTATGATACATTAGAAGTGTCTCCACATTTCCGTACATTTGAGTCGCAAATAGGTTGATTTGTACTGACTGGTCCGGCCCATATACGTACTCTGACATTCGTTGAATTAATAGGAAATCGAATATTAACCTCTTGGTAATCTCCGAAGCCCGAACTACCATTGTAATAACTGGGATGTCCTCCCCGAATCGTTTTGAAAAAGTCGCTGCTATTAGACATTGCTTTCCGTTATCATGATGATTGTTAAACATATAGGTTATATTGTAATTCTGATTGTACTTATTTCTCAGTACTCTCAGTTTACTACGCAACAAGTCAAGCTTATTAAAATCTATGTAGTTATTCAATAAGCTAGTCCACTTAGTTTCTTTATAATTGAAACACCGCCCATAATCAAATTCTGGGTCTACCCATGCTTTTCGTATCTTTATAAATACATTATACACTACAGCTACCCCACTATTGGCAATAGCCCCTTTTGCAAATAAAGCAGGCTCTAATCTTAAGAATCCCTCATTAAGTTTTTCCCATGCCTCTTGTGAAGTAGCAAATTCTAACGAATGGAGTGACTCCTCCGGATTAAGTTGAAGTCCCTCTAATTTATGGTTCCATCCTGACATGCTAGTAATTAGTATTTTGTCTCCATAAATTGAGACGTTGTTTTTTAAAGAATAAACTAAATAATCCGCAAGGAGTAAACCCATTCATGGCTAAGAATCCCATATAGAGATAGAAAGCTTTTACTAATGATTCCTGAAAATCTATTTCTTTGGTCATTACTTGAGTTTGTTTCCAGGGTCTACATTTAAGGAAGTTCCTTGCTTTATTGAGTTCATATATTACTTCCCATAAATATAGCTTCTCGTTTTCATGAGATATCTCGCTCATTTCATGAAAACCTGGGGTATAAGAAACTATCTTATCATACTCTGCTCTATCCTCTCTTGCCCAATCGGTTGAACTTAATATAGGATATTTCCTTACACTTCGATGATCTGGGTACTTGATGAGTAGGTCTTTGACTCCGATTGCCATTACCTCAAATAAACTCTTTGCATCTTGATATTTTAATATATCTTCTGGCAATATATTAGAATACAAAAGCAAAGTAAAGAAGAATCCCAAGGCATCTGCTTGTTCCTCATTTGCATTTGCTAGATGATTTAATACCTGAGTGTATTCTTCTGAGGTTAAGCAATCATTATTCCATCCATAATCACGATATATAGATACTACTTCATCGGTAGATTCGAATCCTTCGGTTAATTCTTCGATAACTCTACCAATAAAATCCTTTAGAATAACTTGATTCTTTGGGTTATTTATATCTAAGGGATAATCTAGTAACTTCTCTATAGATTTATATCCAGAGAATTGTTCTATCCCAAGATCATACATTTCTTGTAGTATCCGTGCCTCAGTTTCTTCTACCTGAGGCACTTGTTCATTTATATTCCTTATGTCCACTATTTTATATTTTGAGATGAACCAAATCCTTTATCTCCTCTGCTTCCCCACATTTGTGATTCAGTATAAAACTCCTCTTGCTGAATCTCCTCTGGCTCGGTAATATAAATGGGTACATGAATAAATTGTACCAGCTTTTGACCAGCCTCGATAACCTGAATTTCTTGAGAAGTGTTATATATCCCAATATGTATCTCTCCAACATAAGGGGAATCCACTATCTCGGCAGTAAAGATTAACCCTTTCTTAGTAGCTATACCAGATTTGTTTGCTGCCATTAACATAGATGCAGGAGGTTCTAGCAAACCTTTGATACCCGATGGGATAAGTATACGATGACCTGGTTTTAAAGCTATATGCCTTACAAAGGCTTCACCAAAAGGAACATCTAAATCATAACCTTCGGAGTCGAATTCATTTTTAGAATGAATATGCTCTGGGTATAAATCAGTTGGTACATAAAAATCTAACCCAGCATCATTGGGGTTTGCTCTGTTTGGAGATATTACCTCCCTTACTTTGATAAATCTAAATCTGTTCATAATATATTACATTTACGTAAAAGTTGTCCAAAGGTTAATTTCTATTTCTCGGGTCTAGAAACATGTACTCCCAATGAATTACACATCCTGATTACATCGGTAGAACCCTCCATACATAAATTAGCAAGTACATCTTCTTGCTTTACAAAATAGTTTGGGTTGTTAAGGTATACCTTGAACATAGCCCATATCATCTCTATTGGTTTCATTATTTAGTACACTCTTTATAAAGTTCTCTAATACGTTTTCTTGGTACTTCGAATTTCTCAACGGTTTTGGTAATAACCTCTTTTCTGTCTTTCCCTTTCCGAATCAAGCCTCGGATGTATTTCTTGATACCAACGGTATCTTCAAGTACATCTAAATCCTTGTATTGATTCTTCTGTTCAAGTTCTTTTCTTGTAATGTTCAAGTTCTGTGACATCTTGAATGCACATAATTCTGAGTCTCCGCATAGTTTACATTCCTTAGTTGATAAATCATACCCAATACCAAAGCAAGGGTCTCCATTAGTCCCCAGAGTACTTAAATCTATGGGAGTAAGAATATCTTGCTTCGATAAGTCAGGAAGTTGTTTCTTTTTCTTAGCCATTATATATCCTTTTTACGTTTATAATAAATGTATATCTCACTGTTATCCTCTATAGGAACATAGGAATAACCCATGTTATTAATAAATAGTTCCCTGAGTTTATATAATTCTTGGTATGAATTTCTATCATGACTCTCTTGACATACTTTGACTACCATACCATTACTCCAGTACAGATAGAAATAATGAGTAAAGCATTCGGGAGTATTTTGAGAAGTTTCCAAGCTTGATATCCATATCAAATCTCTACAGTTGAATACATGTTTAGGGTTGGGTACCTCCCCAACAATGAGAGACTTAAACCATTCTTTAATCTTCCTCATCATAAGTATAATTAATGTGTTTACAATTAGGACAGACCCATTCTTTGAAATGCCATCCTTTGATTTCCAAATCCTCTTTATGAAAACGTTTCTTGCATGAATGACATTGATAACCATCCTTAGAAAATATGAAGTCTAAAGCGAGTATTATTATCATAATAACCACCGCTGTAATTAAAATATATTTCTCCATCACTGAAAGCCTTTAATTTTCTTTTTAGTGTTATTGGGTTTCCTTAAGAGTACCCAGCAATAAATACCTGATGCAGAGATTTGAATTATCTTCCAACCTTCTGATAAAAGAGTAGTTAGTTTAGTATCATCCTCATCTCTGATACATATTAGTTTATCATTATTCATAATGCCTATATGCTTATTAATTGTAATCTTCTTTTCCTCCTACGGAGAAAAAGTAAATACTCATAGTACTTCTAGTTAACTCTTAATAAGGCTATGGTTAGGATGTTTCTTCCATAGCTTATCTAACAGTATTACTTTCAATTCTTGTCTCTGATAATATTGCTTTCTATGCTTACCATGCCTATCTAAATAAGGGCCAGGATAATGAAGGTCATCCAGGTATACTTTCTTTTTCGATTTATCGGTTCTTACCAAACGACCAAGAAACTGAATAGATTTTTCCTGACTATCCATGCTTGCTGCATTAAGTAAATACCTAAGCTTAGGAAAGTTTTTACCTCGAGCAATGATTGTAGTTGATACCAGGATATCTATTTTGCCTTCCCTAAAATCCTTCATTATTTGTTGTCTTAACTTAGAAGGAGTATTAACATGCACATAGGCAATATTATAGGCATCGCCCAGTTTCTTTTTAAAGAACTTATATAGATTTTCACAATGTGCAATATGCTTGCATACTACGAGAGCAGGGTATCTGCCTTGATTAAGGTTCCATAGTAATCTATTATAAGCCATTAACCAAGCTGTATAACAATTGGTGATTGAATCATCGTATATTTCCTTATAGGAAATACAATCAGATTCCCAATTACCATACCAGGGTTTACCAGGTACCATCTTTACAACGGTTTTTGTTGAGTAACCCTTTTTGATAGAATCCTTAAGTTTAAACTCGGCAATCACTTTACCAAAGAAACATTCAAGGTTCATATTCTTAACCCTATCCTTAGCAAGCTTACTCATATAAATCGTACCAGATAATCCTATACGAATTCTGGTATTAAATAACCGAGTGATTACATTCTGATATTGCTTACTACCTCCTTGGTCAGCCTCATCTATAAGTACCATATCTATTTGAGATAATTCCTTTTGATAGAATCTCATATTTCTCGAAATAGATTGAACCATACCTATAGTAAAGTTACTCCAGTTTAAAACCTTGCCTTGAACAAAAGTGATATCTTCTCCGGGAAGATATTGCTTAAATTCTTCTCTAGCTTGATTTAACCAATCCGAATCATTAGTTATTAGCAAAGTCTTTAACTGCTTCTTATAGGATAAATATAAAGACGACATGATAAGTGTTTTACCTGCATTAACAGTGTAATCTAATACGCCAATATGAAAAGGTGTATTCCCTATCTTATTATTGATAACTGCCTTAACAGCTTTCTCTTGCTCTGGTCTTAATTTATATTTGCCTATATTCGTAACTACTTTACTGACTTTAGGTAAAGGTTGTCTCATATCTACAACTTTAGGTTTAATCCCCATCTCAATACACATATCGTATACTTTGGGAAGTAAACCTATTTTAAATTGCCCAGTCTTGGTGATGTAATGAATCTTACCGTCCCAATTCTGCATACCTCTTTGCCTTGTACGTAAGTAGAAAGCATTTGGATGTCGAATAGCGAACTCATTATAAAGTTTTTGTGCGAACTTAAGAGGTAAGTCGAGTTCGCACATATTTCCATTCTGTATGATTATCCTACTCATTTGATAATTACCGTTACACCCTTAGTAGATTTATCCATACCCATTGCTTCCTTGAGAAGTTTAATATGATGCTCCTCATCCGCAATCAATTTCTCAAGGAAATAATTCACGTCATCGTAATCTGGGCGTTCTTCGTATTGAGCAATTGCTCTTTGAATTTTCTTGTAGTGACCAATAGTTTCTATCTCAGAATTCAAAGCAATCTTTAAAGCTTGTTCCCAAGTAGAACCAATCTCAATCGTAGGATTAATATTCATGGTAGAGTAATCCTCATAGGGATCTGCCTTTTGTAAAAAGTCCGATATCTTATCAAGGTGTCTCATCTCTACCAAACCAATACCCAACATCAATTCTGATATTTCTTCAAATCTAGAAGACTGTTGGGTATACATAATGATGGCACTTAGTTCTGAGAACTTGGCATTCTTCCAAATCACATAGAACATATTAATTATCTCATCAGGCCATGGTTCGATATCCTTAAAATCTGGATAATCCACGGATTGGTCTGAATACTTGAGGACATCTATAAAAGCATTAGCTGCATCCTCTACTCTGTTTCCGAAAAATTGTAAACCTTTCATATTACTCTTTAATTTTAAATTTAGTATCTCTAGTTCTTGGAATCCTACGTTCCCTTAAGATCGAGGTAATACAAGAAATAGATACTTGATATTTGTTACTTATGTATTTTAATGGGAATCCTTTTATGTAGTCTTTAACTACGGAATCTCTAATTGTATCTGGCTTTTGTTGACGAGATAAGAAGACTTCGTTTTTAAAAAGCCTACCATCCGATAAGCATTGTTTAATATTTTCTTTCTGGGTACCCCATTTTAAATTTCGATAATAATCATTAGCCGGATTATTATCTAGGTGCATTACTATGGGTAAATTCTCTGGATTAGGTAAATAAACTGTAGCTACTAGCCGAGAAATCTTACAAAGTTTCCTAATGCCACGAGAATCCCTTAGAGTACATTGATACCTGTTCCACATTTTATTAAGATGGGGCTTTAATTTTTTCCATTGCCCGTTTTTACGATTAGACCAAAGTCCTCCCCTTTTACTAATGTAATATCCAGGGAATCCAGGTATATTATCATATTTCACCATATTCAGTTGTTTATAGAATCCCAAAGACTCCCCTCTACTTGAGGCTCGTCTAAGGTTCGTTTATCTTTATTTTTATATAAGTATTTATTATATCTTTCGATAGCCTTATCATTATACATCTGACTTGGTTCTGGTAATCCATTACACCAAGCAAGAGCTTCGAACTGGGCATCCAAAAATTGAAATACATTCCAATCCTTTTCATCCATTAGATTATGAATCCTAAGAAAGTGAACATATTTCTCTGGCTGATGTTCATAAGATTCATAAATACCAGTAACACTAGCAACTCTTTTTATGAATTCATCATGGATGTCTTTGGTAAAGCCTGGGTCCTTATCCCCCTTGAGTTCTAATTCGGCCTCTACCTGATTAGTAATGTTCTCCTGCATGGATAATAACCTTTGCATAACATTACGATAATCAGTCATCCTCTTTAACCCAGTCTCAATGTATTTAATAAAACCTTCCCGGGTATCAAATTTGAAATCTTCACAGAAGTTATTACATACTTCTGCAAGCTTTTTACAATTTGCCCATTCTCGAGAATTACTTTCGTTTATTTTACGAACCCCTCTATGCTTTAACTTTATACGAGTTGCATATAAAATATCAGCAACAAGGGCAGCATCCCCCTTAGATGCTAGTAAAATGTTAGAAACTTTCTTAGTATTCTTATTGTTAGAAACTAAGACTGCTCTATGATTTATTGCCTCCTTTCGAGCAATAACAAAAAAAGCCTCAACTGGGAAATTATCTACCTCTAAGGTATTTAATATTTCCTCAAATTGAGACTTAGTTATATGGATAGATGGTTCACGCATAAATATATTATTTTATAATATAATAGGAACTCCCTATTTCAATGAGTTTCTGATTGATATCAATTCTTGATAACTTTGGTACCTGGTAGCATATACTAACTTAAGTGTCTGACTTCTCCCTAAATCATTTACGTCTTTTCCGTCTGGTAAAAACACCACCTTGACTTTTTTATATGCAACAAGCTTGAGAGCCAAGTTGATGGCATATTCTTTTGCGTCTGGGTCCAACAATATAATAAATCTTTCGCATTGGGATTTAAGTAACTCATTGACTTGGAATGCAGATATAGCTTTGCCCATTGTGGCAATTGCTCTATCCCCAATTGTGAGAGCATTAAGTGCCCCTTCGCAAATGAATACCGACCGATACATCTCCAACGCATCATGATTAAAGATGATAAATTGTTTTCCCAAACCGGTGATATCTTTGTCTGGGTTATTATATCTGGGCCCTTTGCCGATAACATTTCGAGCATTGTAATACCTAAGTTGTCCTCGATAATAAAACGGGATGATAAGGTACCCATATGTCGTACCCATTGTACCGTAGCCGATACCGTATCTTGAAAACTTCTCGAGATTAAAGCCGCGTTTCTTGACATACCCTTGAATGCTTTTTGCAAGTTGGCTGTCTCCAAGCGAAATATTTCTAAATCCCTCAGGGAGATATACTGGCTTACTTTCGGCAAGCTCGATTTTCTCTTCCTTAAATTGAAGTTCATCAAATTGGCCATTGTTCAAAAAATTAATTAGTTCATGGTACTCAGTAAATCCTTCTATGTCCATTATTAGTTGAGCAGGAGAAGGATGGGCATTACATCTAAAACAGTTAGTTCTATACATAGAAAGATTAACTCCCAACTTATGTTCTCTCCCACAATAGGGGCAAGTTGGTATACGCATCCAGCCATGTCGATAATCGTAACCTCCTAATCGTTTAATAAAGTATGTCCTTAATCTAGATTTAAACTGATTGGTTATTTTCATATTCTCTTATAGCTTTCCTAATTACTTTTCGGATTTTCTTTAAATCCTCTAAATCTAAATCATTGATCATTGATAGCAGTGGTTTGCCAACCATTATGGGATATTTTTAAAGCTAACCCGTCAGACCATCTATCTTTTACTACCTCTACTTTCTTTGTTTTCATATCTCTTCTTTCCGCATATATTACAACAATATTCCGTATAATGTTTCTCATAATACTGGGCTTTTCTTCTCCCACCTTTCTTAGAAAAGATTGCCTTACGAGGTCTCTGTTTATATCTGGTCCAGTGAACAGCTACCCATTCATGATAACCCAACTTACATCTAAATATCTCCACAATTATTAGCCCTTTTCTTAGAATCCGCATCCGGGTTAATATTCTTTTTAAATTGCTCATCCAATTTACTACCATATACTTCATCATATTGTTTACGTTGTTCCCTTGTAAATTCCGTACATCTTTGCCTTTCGACATCGCATTTGAATAATGCTCTACCGGAAGGAAGACCATCCCTTTGTACTACTATCTCAGCTCGAAGAATATTATCTTTCTCTTCTTGCTCAGTAGAGTTAAGACCCATGATAACCTGGGCATTACGAACAATGGCAATTGAACCAGAGATATCATTCTCATCATACCGAGTAAGCCTATGCTTTTTACCTTCACGAGTAATGTGATGAGCAGTCCATATAATGTCTAAATGTAATTCCTCTGCCAGATTCTGAAGATCTACGTATACATTAGATATTCTTTCGAAATCTTCCCTATCCCCCGCTATTGATGCAAGTTTACCAGCGTAGTCAACCATAAGAACTTTAATATCGATTCCTTGATTACGAAGTTGAATTATCTTTTCCCTTATATAAGTGGTATTAGTAATCATTGCTGGTACACGCTCAACCACTAATTCAACTCCAAACCTTGCAAGTTTCCTTAAATGCTTTGCCTCAAGTTTATCATATTCACCCGAGTATAATTCCTTCTTGGTTTTATTAATACTGGATTGAATAAAACGGTCCATGATTTGTTCTTGGCCATTTTCTGTATCAATATATAATACTGACTTCTTCATTCTGAGATAACCTCTTGCAAGGTTTACCATAAAGAAGGTTTTCTTTGCCTTGGGTTTATCTAGTATCACATTAACAGAATGCTCTGGATAACCTCCTGCATTAGTTAGTTCATTCAACTGCCTAAATGGGCAAGGTATAACTGAAGGTTCTGATTGTCTTCTAAACTGTCTCTCGGTAATATCCCGAATCATATATAAAGGTTCATCTTCTTTCTTAGGTTTACTTTTCTGAAGTACCTTTTCAATCTTCCTCGAATACTCTTCGTATTGTTCGAAGTTATCCAAATCGAAGGAATCATTTAAGTTCTTCATCTCAACATAAGTAGAGAACTGATATATCTTTTCTTTTATATAATCAGAATCCGATAGGGGTATATGATAGAGATTACTTATTAGTTTATTGATATTGGGTATATCATCTTTAGTTACCAAATCCACATAGGTTTTAGATTCTAGTAACTCTTTTAATACTTCCTTTAGAATATTCTCAGAGGGCATTCTGCCTTGCTTCTTAAAATATTTTGATATACCCTCGAAGATAAGGGAGTGTTCTATGAGAACCAGGTAATTGGATTTAATCCTTTTGAGTACTAATCCTCCTTCCTTATCTTTTAAAACAAACCTGAGTATCTCGAACTGAAACTCAGGAGAAAAACTGAACTTGATGTTGTCTTTAAATTTCTTCATATCTATATTGCAATATTATATAAACTAATAGATTTTGATAGTACCGAGATAGTTCTAAGTATGTTGACATCTATCTAGAAACTACTAATCCACTACCTTAAGCTCCCGAATATTTAATATTATTATTTTATATAAGAAAAAATACTTATATTTGCATAACGAATATTTAAAAACATGGGAAAAAGTAAAGGAAATAACGGTTCAGAGCTTCATCGATTAAAACCTATGCAAGAATATGATGAAGCTACTTTCAACAGACTTTATAAAGTTTGTAAGCCAGTAATTAGAAACCTTACCAGACAGATTGATTATAAACGGTTTAATCTTACACCGGATATTATCCAATCTTATTTCTGGGATAAGATGTTATTTGTTTTCAACAAATACTATGGTGAATGTACTGAAGAACATCTTAAAGCAAGAATCCTTGCATCACTTAGTACATTCAAAAACAAATTGCTTCGTTCTGCATACGGAGAACAAGCAGAGTATAATCAAAGCCTCTTTAAACTTGATGACTTATTCGACAATGACAAAGAATTAGAGGATGATACCGAAGAAGAAAAAGCTAAATCAGAAATGCTTGATATGATGTATACATATATGAAGGATAAGCTTTCTCCAGATGCCTATCTTTTATTTGAGGTATTAATTACTCCTCCCCCTTTTATCAAGGAAAGGCTTGAAAATAGTACTCGAATAACTAATATAATGCTTATCGAATTTTTCGAAATGCCTAAGACTAATGAATCTATGAGATATATATCAGAACTTAGACAAGATATACAATATTGGGAAGACCGAGCTAAAGAAGAACTTAAGTATTAACACAAAAGAAAAGGGGCGTTTCCCAACGTCCCTCTCCCAATTAATTTTTACTACGCAAAACACAGATTGAAAACAAATGTTTACTCTTAAACAATACAAATAATACACATGAGTTTTAATACTACTAAATAACTAATAACAACTTTATGATGATATTTTTTGGATATATCGTAATGTAATAGTCGGTGGCAATTTTTCAATATCCAAAGTTTCTACCGAAGTTTCTTGTAAGAAAGATTCCCCTAATAGGTTCCAGCTTACTACGATAGCACCATCTTGAATACCCTTGGTAGGAGTTCCTCTACCGAAATCACCATTCAACCCTGTCTCCCTATTAAAGAAAGATTGAGGACGAACGTTCTCCCAGTTATTGGCATTATCTTGTTTACCTTTAGATACACCAAGAGCATGCCTATGCTTAGGAAGGTCATCGCCTTTAATTGAGATTAGGAAGTTGCCTTTAGTTGGAGTATAGTAATCTCCAACATTCTGTAACATTACTTCATCCCCAATTTGAACACCTCCAGCTTGGTAACCAATAACTATTCTACCAGCTGCCTTAGTATATTCTGCCCAACCATCGGGTATTACATCGGTTTCCCAAAGGATGATAGAACCTATTGGTAAGTTAGCAGTACTCAGAGATTCAGAGAATTCTTTTCTGATAGCCTCAATTTGACTATCAATGTATTGCTTGATATTTAACTTAGTACCCGATTCATCTACTACTGGAAAGCCTGAATTTATCTGTTCTACTCTTTTCACTGATTCTTTCATCATACTCTGGGCAGCAGTAGTATAAGGGATTTCTTGGAACTTACCCTGATAGGGTACGATAGCAAAGTTCTCATTTCGTTTGGTCATTGCATCAGTACCCTTACCATATACTCCGATAAGAACAACGGAAGTTTTATTATTAGAGTAATAAGGGCAAGCACTCTCTACCATCTCTAGAAGATTGCTATAGGTCATATCATAATTGGAATATATATCATTATTAATGATATCCGGTGTACGATTTTCTTCGGCAATCGGATAATAAATATCCAGAGACTTTTTGAACAATGTGTAAAAGCTTTCGGAAGATTCATTCCAATAAGCTACGAAGTCTACTGGATTATCTACTGGTTCAGAAATAGTAGTATGTACTGCAAAGAGTAATACTTCTTCTGTTGAACCTTGGGTACCTTGGATATTCTCAATAGTAATCGTTTGTTCATCGGATATAAATACATACCCATCTCTTGAAATACACCCAAAGTTCACGTCTGGCAATTCTCCATCTTCTGAAGCCTTTGCCATATACCTTGCCATAATCCTATCCTTGATTACATTGGCATACTTACTTCCAGCAACTCCCTGAGGAGATACCACTAACTTGTTACCATTTATGGTAGCTGAGCCAAATCCACAGAATGGTCCTAAACCAGAAGGAGCAGCAATTGCTTCTGCTGCTTCCTTTGATTTAATAATACCTTCATACTTAAAGTACGTTTTCATTGTTCTTCGTATTTTTAAAGTTATTTTTCTGTTCTGCCATATCCCTGAAAGCTTCCCCTAATTCATTAAACTTAAATGTAAATAACTTGAAGATTATCTTCCAGATACTATACTGTTTCTTGATCCCATGTATTTCACAAATATGACCATAGATACTATCTATCTCAAAGCAATAACATAATATCATTACTGTAATAGATACAACTATTGGGTCTACCCCATAAGGTTCTCCGATGGCTTTCCCAATTACTGCCCCAAGTAGGATATAACATATATAATCTACCAACTTATTTAAAGTTCTTCTACCAGCTCTAGATTTTCTAATAGCTATACCCTGTACTCTACTTGCAGATATACCAAACCATAGGTCTGATAATATTAAGATGATGGCAAGTAAAATCATCCATCTAAGGTCATACAAGATTTGTGTACATTCTCCAAATAAACCAATCATTGAGGTTTTAAACAGAGACTGAGTAGTAGTCTCTGTTACGTTATCCATTGTGCTATTTATCATACTTCTTCGATTGTCCAGGATTGATTACTATAAGTGGTAATGGTAAATGTCTTCTCGGAAGTATCATCATGAGCCCATTCCAACTTTCTGGGATTAACACTTAAAAGGTCGGCATCTACTACGGTGAACTTAGTTCTCTTCGAAGTATCTACCACTGATTCGAATATATACTCTCCAGCTTGTGCAGTTACAAACTCATAACCAGCACCACCTGCATCATAAGTAGTTACTTTACCAACTTCCCTTATTCGACTATCGAAATCAGGTTTATTAGAAGTACACTTGATTAAAGTAGATACTTGTTTAACAGTTCCCTTTAGTTCTGCATAAGTGGGAGTACAAGAAATCTCGATGATTGTAGGATAATCTTCCAATATTACTTGGCATCTTAACGAAGAACCATCATCCGCTACAAAGGTATAAGTCCCAGCCTTGGTAAGAGTAATCTCTTCATCAAGATTATAGGTTTCCCCATTCTCATCACAAGTAGCAGTACCACTTACATTAACCCCATTTTTCATTTCCTCAAGATGGAACTTACAAGCAGACTTTTCATCCAGTAATTGGTATACTGCATAAGTATCATCTATCTGGTCTTCTGGTAATGCCCAGTTGGGTTCTTTCCAATGACTGTCTGTAGCATCCGAAGGTACTATCTTTAATTTATTCTGATATACTACTGGAGAATTATTAACTACCAAAGTAGTCTTAGCAGTAGGATAAGCTACAGACTGGAAGGTATAAGTCCCTGCCCTATTTGCAGTATATACATAACCATTCTGAGCATTAAAGGTTTCCCCAGTTTCAATTACCCTTACTCTGTAATCATCCCCATTACCAGAAATACGTTGTATCTTTACTGTAGCTTTTGCAGAGCCATTGAATAATGTGACTGTTGGTGGGCTAACAGTAATTCTATATACTGCAGTCTTACCAGATACTACTTCGAATATACCTACACCTTCATCGGTTTCCCTTTTATCCAGTGTACATTTAAACTTATAAGTACCATAACTATTAGCAGTAAACTTATCACCGTTCTTAAACAACTTAGTATCACCAATTAGCCTACAATATAGTTCACCAGTAAATGATTCTGGGTAATTCGATTCGATGGTAAGAGTGGTAGTAGCATCCTTGATACTTTGCTTATCCCCAACTCTAAATTCAGAAGGTGTACATCTTACCTTATATGTAATCTCTTCTCGAGTTACAACAAAGGAAGTTTGCTTTACTGGGAACTCTACAATCTCAAAGATGTAGGTACCAGGCTCTGAAAATTCCCAAGTTGAGCCAGAGACTTTCACCATATCAGTACCGGATAATCGTACATTACAGGTTTTCACGGTACCCTTATAGGATACGTTTGCCCTTACTACTGTACTTACTTTTAGGTTAGTAGGAGTTATCTTTCCAGTAATAGGGTCACAAGTAATAGAATATACTCGATTATAAGATTCTTGATTAACCGTGATTTGAGTTACCTTAGTAGGGTCTCCCACACTTCTAAAATAATAAGTACCTGCTCTGGGTATATTAAAAATGGAACCACTTTCGTGTTTAGTGTAACCCCAATTTATATTATCACTGGATATCTGATATCTTAGGTCGGCATTTATCCAATCTGAAGTTACAGTTACCTTTACCGGTACTTCAGAGGTATATGAAGTAATAAGATTGGGTTGGTCCGGATTTACTAACTCAGCTTTAATTGTATACCCATCATTTACGGTAAACCCATATTGAATATCGAAAGATACATGATAGGGTATGAATCTTTTAAAGAAAGCCTCTACGGCTTCTCTAAATTTTCTGAAAGCTGCCGAGTTCGAAGTATATCCATGACCGGTAAGTCTAAAGGTTACCGGTATACATTGAGAACAATCGAAAGTATTATCATAGGTATACTTATCGTCATAATGGTAATACTGGTCAAAGTGCGGATTACCTTTTACCCAACCATCATAACTATCAGCCTTTGCAGGGTCAGTTACTACGCAGGTTAACCCATACAGCCTCATCATTATTTCGAAGAACTCAGAGGTACCTCTTATTTTAAAAAGAGATATCGAATACTTCAGGATGTTTCTTACTTGAGTACTGGTTAAAGTAAAGGGTCCCTCCTTTGGTATTATCCAAAGCTTAGATAACTCTTGGAGTTTATCATCGGAGTAGAACCCATTAAAGTACTCTGCCCATTTCTGTGCATCTATAGTGTTCCCATAAGCAAAGGGCATTTCTCCGAGGAATTGCCAAAGGAAATTGAGATACATATCCGGAGCCTTATCTATATCGATAATGTCCAAGATATTCTCAATATCCTTTGTAATGTAATCTTCAAAATGCTCTCCACAAATTTCTAGAAACCTCTCTAAGATGCCTTTGCCATTTACCTTATAGGTATCTTGAGCTTTATACTCGAATGGCAAAAAGTCGATTAGATTTTTGAGGTTTATCATTATACAATTTCTTTTACGGTTAAAGTCAATTGTGAAGCATTTTCGAATACTGGTAAATTAAAACCGGGGTCTTCATAGTCATGGTTAGGTTCTGATACCGTAATAGAATATCTGTAACCAGACTGATAATTATTGTTCTGAATATCCAAAGAGAAGTCAAAGCCATTAGCCTTATCTATTACCTGTATAGAATTACCTACAGTACCAGTAGCCATATACCCATTTGATACAGAACGTACAGTAAAAGTAGTTGATGAATTGAAGGTAATATAGTAAGTCATAGACCCTTTAGCCTTATTCAATTTAAACTGACCCAAGTTCAATTCTTTATTACCATAGATGGTAGTAGGCCAAGGTTTAATATAGAATTTAGTAAGGTGAAGGTAATCTACTGTTGATAAGTTATCTATTAAGGCATAGATATCTGATAACCTTACGCTTCCACCTATCTGAGCTTGCTCTGGAGAATAGGCATTGTATAATGCTGTAAGAATTTGAGTTTGTATCTCTGCAGTCTTATAAGACTTCTTACCGGTAACATCCATCTCTAGAATAATCTGAACCTTGCCTGCAGATTTAACCTTCAACCAAGTAGTCATAGGAGCCCTTTGGGATAATAAATTATATACCCTATTAATTAATTCAGAAGAAGCAACTGCTCCACCATCTGGGCTAATATATACGGTAAGCTTTCTACCGCATTCATAATCGGCTTTAGCTTTGTTTACCCCATCAACCAACATGGCCAAACTTTCGAAATCCTCTTTGGTAATTGCTACTCCCAAAGTCTTTACACTCAAAGGTATATGTTCTTTGAGCATTGTAAAGTTTTCATAGTTTGAACCACCTCCGGCATCGTAAGCATTACTTACGGTAGCATCAGTAATTGAAGAAGAGATTACTGAAGGTACAGAAGTAATAGTATTACTCTTTACATTACCCTGAGTACCATTGGTTAAGTAGAATACCACATTGGTTATTTTTGCTCCTGCTGCAGGCTTCTTACCAAAGGTACCATCTCCAAACATTATATAAGGATTGAGTGCCTCATCTACTGAAACCATGAAATGCTTATCTGTGGGTTTGGATTTTGCAAATGTATCTACTAATACCCAAGTTTCCCCACCTATCTGCAATGACATAGAACCTTGTTCATAATACTTACCATTGGGTAGAGTACCCAGATGAATTATAACTCTATCTCCAGTAGGTATTACCATATTATTTAAAGCACTTGCAGTATACTTCTCGTGTTGAACTATAGGTACTTTACAAGTAGTTACATTTGAATACCAAGTTACATCTCTAGCAGATAACCAAGAATTACCACTGGAATCTGTAAACAGAGTACCCTGAGGTATAGTTAATTTAGCACCAATAGAATTACCCGTAATGCTTCTGGATAAGATTACATCTACGGTAGCTGCAATCGCTGCCCGAGCATGGTAATCTACCAATGCCCCATGTTTAACTACCGAATCATACCTCCTTGCAGTAGATAGGAAAGTTTCCCTTGCCATGTTATCTACGTAGTAATGAAGTACTTCGGCAATTGCCGCAAACAATGAGAGGATAATAATTAAGATATTCCCCTCCGAATAATCCGTTATGAGTTTCTGACCTTGAGGGTCTTTGAGTCCCATAAGGGATTCAACCAGCTTGGCCTTAATCTGTTGATAAGACCTCTGGTATGGGTTAAGCCATTTATTTGTGATTCCCATATTATTGTGTATTTAATGAATTATCCGACCGATCATAGGTGATATCGAGGTACTGACTAGAATTTGTTCCATTTACTACATAGGTTACTTCTATGTGTATTTTTGCATCAACTCTAGTAACTGTGATATTTTGGAAGGTTATCCTCTGTTCCCAAGCACCTATGGCTTGTTTTAAAAACTCTTTAATTATAAAACTTAGGGCTTGTGAGTTTGGCTCCTCAATACATTGCCATAATTTACTACCAAAGTTTTCCTGTCGAAATCTCTGGCCTATCATGTAGTATAATATTGAACTTATATTATCTCTGATAAGTTTAAAATCCCCATTTACTGGGTACCAACCTCTTTCACCCTTTTCATTAGTTGTAAGTTGGATAGGATAAGTTACACCTATACCAACTAAGTCTGTAAAGTAATTCTTTTCCATTAGTGTATGCAGGTTTTATCCTCATAATCGTCTACAACGAATTGTGAGAAAGGTTTAGTTACTTGAGTTACTGTAGGACCTGAAGAACCTGGTCCAGTAGTTACACCTGAGTGTACATGAGAATTGAACATACTGCGAAGTTGTTCTAGTTCTTGGATAGTTTGATTTAGTTTTTCGGTTAATTGAAAAATATTGATTACTCCGCCATTTTCTCCAGTATTAAGTATCACGGAATCACCAGAAGATACATTGATATCCCCTTCGGCATTTATTACTATCTCTTTCTCCGAACGAACATTTACAGGTCCATTGAAATGTAAATTGAGTTCTCCGTTATCATCATCTATTACTATTAAGTTTCCTTCGGGAGTAACTATCCCCATTTTATTGGAACCATCCAGAGGTTGGGGTATTTGACTCATTCCCCAACCATGGTATTCCCAGAGAGGTTTAGTTGGGTCCCCAAATTCAAAAGTAACAAATACCGTATCTCCCACTTTAGGGGCTAAGAATTTGAAACCAGAACTAATTGAACCATGTTGTCCTTTAGGATATGCCCAAGCAAATACTCCACCCATTACCTCTGGAACACATACCTTTACCCTGTTCATATGTTTCTCTACATCGTTATTATCAATAACAATGCCCCGATAAACAGAGTAATACCGACCAAGACCCTCTAAGCCTTCGTCGGTTATTATCTTTGCTGTTTCGTAACTCATACCCTTATTTTTCTACATAGATTTGACTTGCAATTCGCTTATGCCTTTTAGCTATGTCTCGGTATACTCGATTAGCTATGGCCATATAATTAAACTTAGCCCCATAATCTTCAGGCACTTGGATTTGTTTAACTGATATCTTACCAGGAATTAACTTACCCTTAGAGGTAACTGTATTACCTGTAGATAACACTATACCCTCTGCCAAGGCTTGGGGATTATCAGCATTTACTTCAGTATAATAAGCCTTCTTTCGAATAAACTCAGCTTGACCCTTGATATCAATTATATCCCCCTTATCATTCAAGAAATGCTCATTGTAATATACTTTCTCATTATAAGTAAAGTTAAGATTAAGATTCTGAGAAGTACTTAAAGCTTTTTTATCTTGACCCTTTGTAGTTTTAGCATTAGCTTTAGCATCATTAGCTACGATGTTTTGAGTAGATAAATCAGTTTTAGAAGTTACAGAGCCAGACTTGGAATTGTTCTTTACTAATTCCATATTAGTTATATACCCTTGACCAGCGTCCATAGAATGAGTACATTGTTTTATATACCAAAGCCCTGACCAACGTTTTCCTACATTATCTATACGGATTATTTGAGAAGTTGCTAGCATAGGTCTACCTACTACCTGAAGTTGACATACTAACCTTTTCTCAGTTTGCTTTAAACCACCATTGGCATTAGCATTAGCTGCCCAAGCATACTTATCGGCACCACCGTATCTACTAAATAAATTATGGTAAAGTTTATAAAGAGGTACCTTGAGATTTACCCTTTTCATATGTCTTACCTTAACCCTCTTACCATATTGACCTTGACCATAACCCTTAGTAGTATCAACTTCCATATCGGATAATACTTCAGTATAGGGGTCTTTCTTTAAAGCTTCGAAACCTCTCTCTGAAGCAGGTAATATTCCAGCTTGAAAATTGATACCAGAAGCTATACCCGCTCCTGCTTGTTTAGAGGTATAACCCTCTGGGTCATAATCTAAGGGGTCTACATACTCTTCTACCATAAATTCCATACCATCTTCATCTTCGAAAAGATACATTTCGCATTCTAATAGCTTCTTAAGATTAGCTTCTAACTCTTTACCATTTTTAGAATTTTTTAGTACTTGCTTAAGGGCATTCTTCTTATCATCAGGTAACTCGTTGGCTGCTTGATTAATGGTAGCTCGTACTTCTTCGGTAGACATTTCATCAAATCTCCTTTGCTTACCTGCTTCATAAGCACCTACTGGACCCACTGCTTCATACTCTTCTACTCTCTTTTTATATTCTGCAGTTTTTTCCATGTTATACTGAAGCTGAGTGTCCCAAGCATCCATTACCTCTGTAGGAGTAGTAGGATGACTTCTATAATCTTCAAACCCATTGCCAGTAATATTAGACACCATAAGGTTATCTACCTGAGCCACAGGAGGTCTTAAAGCTAATGGAGGTTTATCCTCTGGCTCATTTATATTAGTTGATAATACCGATAAATCTTTACTATCTGGGTCTAGAGATGGAGCTAATACTGCTTTAACTCTTTTAGTTATTTTCTGAGTAGCAAAAGATACTCTAAGTACTTCCCCATTCTCTCCTTGATATGTATAAGTACATACCGGTTCTTCATGGAATTTCCGATTATGTATATAGATAACACCATCCCTTGAATCCACATACCATGGCCCATTAGTATACCCTTTCATCTTCTGTTCTAATTGAACTAAGACGTTCTTGCCCACTAATCCAAAGTCACTATCAATTAAAGCTTTCAAGTCTTCTGGCATAGCTACTTCTGCTACTCCACTGTATTTGTTAGCATAGAGTACTTTACCAGTAGTAGTACGGGTACTCTCTGTGGGTACCTGTAGTGACTCGTATACTTTATTACTTATTATCTGTTGTTCCATTACTGAAATATTTCTATGATTACACCAGTAGCATTCCCACATCCATTGTCTAAATAGGTAGATAATTTATAGCCTTCCATATCCGAATGGACATAAGCAGGTTGATATCTTAAATCTCCCGAAGAATCAATGCACTTAATAGTTACATGAGTACCTGTAGAATCAAATACGGCTTCGAATTCCCTTACCTTAATTATTTTTATGGGCCCAGATATAAATTGACCATCTGGGTATATATATCCCCACTGAAGACAAATATTTTGGTTCTCTTGAATCTCAGCAATGTCTACAGTATCGGGATTACCCGTATCGAAAGTAATAGTAGCCAAGTTTTCTTTCTCTTCATCGTATCTATAACTCCAGGTACTTATATACGCTCCAAGGGGTATACCTGTAATAGGATTCATTATAGGCATACCTCCAAAATTGAAAAGGGCCAAATATGGTTGGCCCATTCCATTATATAATATAGGTTTCTGTTTAGCTGCCATAAGTCGGTATTCTTATTAGGGTTCCCATTTCTAATTCCTTAAAAGGATTCAGTATCTTATTAGCTTCAGCTATTATGTACCACTTACCAGAATCACCATAGTACCTGAAAGCAATGTTCTGCAAGGTTTCCCCATCTTTAACGGTATGTTGAATATCGTTAGAGGATTCCGGTACTACTGGAGGTTTAGCTTCTAAGGAATAATCCCCATCGTTATACTTCAGAGCATAGGCATTATTATATGGGCTAGCCCCCTTTAGATATTGGTTAACATCAATCATATTTAATACCCCCCGTCTTTTTAAGTGAATCAGAATTTATAAAATCTCCATAGGATAAGTTATATGCACTTACTCTCTTGAAAATTAATTCTTGAGTTGCTGCTGCAGGCAATAACCTACCATTACCAAAAGTAGCTGGCTTTCCTGGTACCCTTACTCTATAACCATTCTGGAAGTTCTTCAGAGTATAAGTTGCTGAAGTAAGAATGTAGTTGTGATTATCAAATATACCGGAATCCCCCCACTCAATCTTAACAATCGGAGGAGCAGCCTGGTAACCATTAGATTTAGACCAGGCTTCTAATAACCTACATTTATTGATTACCTCTTCAGGATTTTCTGGGTCATTACAGTACCAAGATACATTGAATTGAATGATGTCTTCAGCACCAGTAAAGTGATACATTGGTACATTGCGGCCCATTGATTTAATGGTTGCCCATGTAGTTTCTCCCCTAAAGTCCAATTCTGGAGGTCTATTCTGTAGGGTAATATATTGAGTAGGGTTAACAGTCATGTTATATATCCTTACCTCATTCTGATATATAACATTTGCTTTAGCCTCAAAGTTTCTGTAATTAGTGGTATTCTTATTCCCTTTTGCTGGGTCTACTCCTTCACCTTCTTCTAATCTCGGAAATTGTAATTCCATTCTCCATTTAGCTTGGAGCTGTTTATTTATAACTGGGTTCTTAGAGGATATCTGAGCTTCTCCCATTACCCCATTTGGAGTATAGAGTTTACCCTTTTGAGCATCATCTTTGGGAAGAGTAGAAAGAGTTCGATTGAGTAATATCCGAGCTCTCCATAGTTTATTTAATGGACCCGTAAGAACACCTGCTGTATCTCTTGTAAGGTCATTGTACTTTTCAACAACCTTACCTGCTGCTTTATTTAATACTCTAGCCATAGTGTTTTAGTTTTATATTCCCATTACAAATGCAGCTCCAGTAAAATCTTGTTGAGAACCTGGAGCATAATCTCCAACTGCTTGACCATCTACTGAGATATTGATACGAGAATCTCTCATACCTTCTTTAATAGCTAACCTAACAGCATTAATAAATCTCTCTTCATTCTGGGCTCTAATGGTAGTTGGATCTTCTTTCTCTTTATTCTGAGCTTCAGTATTCCTATCTACTGAATTACTAAGGTAACTAATACCCTCAATTAATAAAGGAAGACCTACAGTAATTGCTAATCCCCAGGGTCCACCGAGTAATCCCATAAGTCTACCACCTATAGATGTTAAACCTTTTATAGCACCTTGCCTAGCCACTTGACTACCAACTTGGGCACCTGCTCCAGCTAAAGCCCCTCCAGCTAAATTACCCGCCATAGTAGTTGCTAATGGTACTCCAGGATTTGGTGTCTTAACATATCTTCCGGTTTTAGTGTTATAAAATCTACCAGCAGAATTCATACCAATACCGCTTGACATCATTTGGAGTTGAACCATGGTTCTCATAAGGTTAACCATTCTTACCATGTGTGCTTCCATAATGGCAAACTGAGTATTAGTTTTTATTGCTGCAGCAGACATACCTTCAGTAGAAGCAGTAGCAATAGTTTGTAAATACCCAACAGACCTAATAATACCTCTTACAGTATTAAACCCTGCAACTATAGTACCCACTACTACTGCAGTAGCTCCTATCCTAAGACCAAAACCTCCAACCCAAGTTTCTGAGATATCATTGATTACCTTAACAATTTTATTACCAACATTTAAAACAGGAGTAAAGATTCTACCCAAAGCCGCACCTGCCGTAACGGTTAAGTTCTCTAAACTTGATTCGAATTGGTCGATTACACCTGCATCGGTTTTAAGACGTTCTTCATTGAGTCGATTTACTGCTCCCAAATTTTGGTCATAGGTTGCAAGTATCTTACCCATCTTATCTCTACCAGAAGCAATATCCCGAAGTACGGGGAGCATACCCCGATTACCACGAACTCCAAAAATATTGAAGAAGGTTGGTGTTTCGATTCGTGAAGGTAAATCTACTGCGGCCTTAGCAAACTTCTGATAGATAGTGTAAAGGTCTATAAGGTTACCTTGAGCATCGAAGAATTCATCGGGACTTAAGCCCAAGTCTGCTAAAGCGTTATAGCCTTTCTTTTTTTGGTTAACAAGAGATAGTTGTAAGTAACGTATCATATTAGCCAGTGAGGTACCTGCCATAGAACCTTGTATACCCATATCACCCAATACACCAATAGCAGCAGCCGTTTGCCGAAGGTCTACTCCAGCAGTTGCCATATCTGCTCCTGCATAGGATATGGACTGGGCTAAGTCTGTTAAAGATATATTTGCATTAGTAACTGCAGTATATAAATCATCTGTTACTCTAGCGGCTTCAGTCATTGGGATTTGGTACATTGACATGATATTGGTCATCAAGTCAGCTACACCACCTTTCTGTCCCACTGGCATTGTAAAGATTGAAGCCAGCTTAGATGCTGGCCCAATCATTTCTTTAATAGCATCGAATTTGTTACCTGCCATAGCCAGGTATCTTTGTCCTGATGCAACATCCGAAGCAGTAAGAGGAGTTATCTCATTGACATCTTTTGCCAATTGTAACATTTCTCTTTGTTCTGCAATGGTAGCACCAGCAATTTTCGAAGCAGTCCAAACTTCATTCTGAACACCCGCAGAGTATTTATAGGCCCTTGCCATTCCCCCTACGAGCTGCATTCCGAAGTCCATTGTATTGGAAGCTGACATCTGTATACCTCTATTCCAGGTATTCATATCATTCATCATTGTTCTGAATGACCCAGATATCTTGCCAGCCTCTTGAGAGAATCGGTCTTTTAAAACCATGGCAACACCGACCTCTACTATACTCCTACTGGTATTCATAATTTACTTTCTTTTCTTTAATTGTTTATAATATTGCTCGGCCATTTCCTTGAATATTTTCCTTATTCGGTACGGAAGACGTAAAAAGCCGAAATAGTCTAAGGCTATCTCGGCTCTGGTGATATAAACAAAATCACTCTCTAACATTACTCTTCCGTCAGGTAGAAAAAATTCGGTGCCCAAACTATAGGATAAGTTCTTTCCTCTCCAGTGGTTGGATTAGTGATGTGAGACTCACCTTTGAAAATGGGGTCCATAGATAAGATATACTTTCTCATCTCAGCCATATCCTTTGCAGTAAATGGAGTAAAGTTTTCTACCTTTTCCCAACTACCATCAACTTCTAAGTAAAGGTTCCTACAAAGAAGAGGGGCATTCTTAGTTTGTTTATCCAAAGGCAACTTCATGAACTCTTGTTCTCCCTTACCAGTCATACAATCGAATTTAATTCTCTTGCCAGATGAAAGAGTGTATTCATGGTCTACCAATCTAACTCCCTCTGGATAATAAGGGATAGCATCTGGCTTCTGATTTAAATCCTCTACAGTTGGAGCAGTACCATAATCGAAAAGGAACTCATGAAGGTCTTGGCCATAAGTAACTTTACCTCCATTCTCTTTGCCCCAATCATATTCAAATTCTACTTCCTCTCCCAATGAGAAGATACGAGAATTGAAGATAATAGCATAACGGTCATTAACCGGTAAGTTAAGAGCATCATCTATGATTAATTTCCCATTGGGTGTAGCCGTAGTTCTAATTACAATTGCTGCAATGAACTTGGTAAGGTTCATCAAAGTCTTCATGTCTGAAAGGTTACTGAGGATATCCTCATCAGCACCATTCTGTTCTCTGATTTCATATTCGTAACCAGAGGGTCCGGTAAATCTAAATGTTCTAAATTCCATAACTGTTATTTTTAATGTTTACATATGTTCATAGTACTCCTTATAACAACAAGAAAGGGGTGAGCTCCTATCACAGGAATCCCACCCCTCCACCGAATCTTAGTGAAAATAGACTAAGGAATTAGTATTTATCTGCAGTACCAACTGAGAACTCTATGGACTCAATGGTATTCTCTGAAGCCATTCTGTCCAAGTCTAAGCCGGTAATCTTACATGGCCATACCTCTTCGAAGACATGGGTATTAAGAACTGAGACTCCATCTTCGGCAAGTTCGTTTACAATTGCCGTTTCCCAGTATTGGCTTGGTACTAAACCACCACCAACTATGTGGTCCTGGCAAGAGTATAGCCAATCATGAAGCCATGTATCGGAACCTGCAGTAGTCATAAGTTTCTCTACGATAAGATTACCTATAGTAACCCTACCTGCAGTTTTAACGTCTCTATTGACGTCCCCATGAGCAACCTGGTCAATCTCAATATCCGGCAAAGTACAACTTTGGAATAGATAGGTATTGATAGGGTGTTTGGGGAACATGATGCTCCACAAGAATTTCTTCCGTGGGTTTTTTACTTTTGCTCCCATTGTGTTATGAGTTTATAAGTTATTACTTGTTTCTACGATTGATACTGCCTTAGAGGCTGCATCGATTACAATCTCCATAGTTACCTCTTGCATAGGAACTACGTCCTTATACTTAAGGATAGCACGGTACTTACCCTGACGAGCATCTGCTTCGTTATTAACCGAAAGGTCATCCCAAGAAGTTGCATCTTGGTCACCCATCCAGGTATACTCGGTCATAGCATCTTCGTCTACCAAAGAATCCAAGGTAGGTTTAACCTCCAACCAGATTCTCTTCCAAGTACTCCAAACGTTTGGTTCTTCGATATACTTGTTGAGTACCGGGCGAAGGAACTTCTTCAGGTAAAGGTTCAGTCTTACGATTGAAAGGAATCTTTCAGAATCCTGTTTTACTTGAGAAGAGAAGCAATGCCATAGCATGGTTTGCTTACCTGCATCTGGAGTATCTTTGATTACCATCTCATTGATATAATTCTGAGCAAGAGTGTTCAGTTCGTTATATCGAGAAGGAGAACCATAGTTGGGGCATACTGGACCAACTGCATCTCCAATAACCCCTCGGTTCATACCAGCAAAGGATTTCCAAGGACCATATTGAGTAGCAGAGGCATCTCCCAAACCAACAATAGTACCCACTACATCGGAATCCTGAAGATTACCGTTTTCGTTGTAGTACTTAAGTCCACCACCAAAGTAGGCAATGTACTTAGAGTTACCTACAGTACCAAGGCAAGTCTGTACCCAAGTAACCTGAGCTTTGTAATCTCTTGCCTGAGTACCTTGAGTATAATGGGTTAAGTGTTTGGGAACTTCGATATACAGTACCCATTCCATCAGTTCTTTTGCCATATCGGCAGCAGCCTTGTATACTTTGAGTACCTCTGAATCTTGTTCCAAGTGTTGAGAGATATGTGAAATAAACAATTGGTAGAAGTCTGTGTAGTCTCTTACCAAGTCCAGTGAAGCAATCCATTCTTCGGCAGTTGGAGTGGAACCTGCACTACCGATAGTACCATTAAACAGTTTCTCTGTTTCGGAGGGTGCAGCATCTCCCACGGTAATAGTGATAGCATTCTTAGTACCGTCGATATCATCGGTAAGCCACTTAATTAGGTTTTCAAAAGAGGAACCTGCAGTAATTACCGGCTTAATATATTCCGAGTTCTTAGCAAATGCACTAAGAGCAAGGTAATCTACCGAAGTATTATTGTTATCATCGGCAGTTTTGTAGGTTATTACTGGACCCTGTTCAAGTACTTGCCCATTAGCCGAATAGATTTTATAATACAAGGTATTAGCTTGTTTATAAAAACCAACCTGGAAAGTATTAGCACTACCAATTGGGTCTCCATACCCCTTAGTTACTAATCCAAAACTATAGGTAGTACTACCTGATTTGAAAGTAATCAGAGCAGAAGGTTTAGCCGGGTCGGGTACAGCAGAAGCAACTGAAATTCCATCTTCTGAATCTTTAGCTTTTCTTGCCGCAGCCGAAGAAGCAGTTACTGTACCTTGAGTAGCTCCCTTGCCAAGTACTCGAATAACACGAAGCTTAGAACCACCCTGCAAAGCCTTTTCGATATTTGATACAGAACCATCTGGTACAATTTCAGAACCATAGATTCTTTGGAACTGAGAGAAAGTAGAGATGGTTTCTGATGGGTCATCGTATGGGCCCTTAGTAGTTCTAGCCAATACACAAGAAACTCCTAACATGGGAGTAGTTTGAAGAACATTGTTGTTCTTAAACTTAAAGTCAATGTGAGGTGAAGTTGGCATAATTCTATTGTGATTAAAGTTAATTACTTGTTTAATTTATACCCTAGAGTATTGTACCTATACCTTAGGTACTTTTAACTCTAGCATCTCATTTTCGTTTTGTTCTAACAATCCAATAAGAACCGATATATCCTTGATAGGTGTAAGAGTACCTTCTCCCAAAGCTTTTTCTGGAAGAATACCGTCCTTACATACATAGGTGTATACCTTCTCAAGTATACCATGCTCTACATCTGGATGGTCATAATAATTACCAATCTCAATGAATAGGTTTCCGGTGGGAGCAAGCCTGCCCTTTTCCCATTCCTCTAAATCATTGAAGTATGGTCTCACGTATCCTCTAGCAGGTAAGCCAGTATATAAGATTGTATGTAGCAATCTCATATCTGCTTGTGTTTGAGAAACCAGATGTACATCTATGGTAATATCCTTAGTTTCATAAGGAAACTCTGAAGCTTGGTAATTACCATCCTCAAGTTTATCACCAATGATGTATTTATTCACACCAATATCTCCAGCATAATAACCCTGTAGTTCTATGGTTATTCTTGGGAGAGTCTTTGGGCCTTTTACTTGATTATTCCCTATACCAAAAAGTGGTATAAACTTCTTCATACCTTTGATTGCCTCTTGAAATCTTTTTTCGTTTTCTTGAGACAAAGGTAAGAAGTCTTCTGGGTTTAAGGTAAGACCCATTTCCAACATTGTACTAAGTAGAGAGATATAAAAAGTTCTTTCTACTATTTCTTCTGAGTTTACCATTAAAGTCCTAATCTAATATTTAATTGAACACTTTGATTGCCATTGTCATTAATATACCCATTATAAGTTACCTGAATACCTCCAAAACCACTCATTATGGTTTGTAAATGACCAACACAATTTAATTCACTAACCCATTGAGTAGCAATATTTGAAGGATAATCGGTAAGCCATACTTTAAAGGGTATTGGTTCAGAACCAATACCTCCAGGGAATTGACCCTCTATTGTCTTACTTATATCGGTTATCTTAAATTGTTTTATAAATTTAGCAACTTGAATACCGTTGATAAGGTAGTACTGATAACCCTTTACATTACTAATCTGAGCAGTACTAGTATTTTGACCAAGATTTGGGAATGGTATATTCGGGGTTGGTTCAAAGCCATACTTAGTAGTTCTAGTACCTGGAGATTGAGTTATATTTAAAACTATCTCAGTGTTAGGTTCTTGCTGTGAGATAATCTTAACTATAGCAGTTCTTTCCAAGGGGTCATAGTTACTGGGGTTATGTTCTTGATTAGTAGATTTAGTTTTGATAGTAAGCTTACCTGCGGCATTAGCTTCTCCAATTTCTTGGGTTACCTCTAACCAATCTGAGGAGCTTTCAACTTTCCAATCTACAGCACGATATTCATCTTGAGGCTTATTATCGATAAACTTCTGTTGGTAACTGTATACACCTATTTCTAGGGTCTCACCCCTTTTAGTACCATCGAAAGTATGGGAAGTAGTTTCTGGAGTGATACTAAAATAAGTTCCCCAGGTCTCTACTATTTTAGGAGCGGCCTTTTGTACCAGAGTTACTTCCCTTTCTACACCCTGAACTACTACCTTGAGAACCTGCTCTTTTATATTATTCATGTCTTCGTTTACTGCCTTAGGCTTTACCCTAATAGTTGCAGTACCAGTTCCGGATAATGAAGATATTTCAAAGTCTGCTGCCATTTTTAACTTTCCTTATTTCTTTTCTAACTTCATTTCGTATTTCCTTTTGTAAGGCAGCTTTTCCACCAGCAGCCTTAAATGCAGGATTCCAAAGAGGACGAGGTGGTAAATTACCATCTCTGCTACCATACTCTAACATGATAGCTATCTGATTCAAAGTCTTTCTTGAAGTCTTACCAGTATAGGTAATCTTCTTGATTCCAATTGGTAAACCAACGAAAGTTCTATTCTTGGTCTTTACTACAGTAACGGATTTAGCATATTGACCCGTGAGTCGTAATAGAGTATGCTCCCCATATTTCTTTACAGTACCTGGAGCATGTTTTGGCCAAGAAGTATGGGTACCGGGTGGTGGAACACCCGTATTCAAACTTCGTCTTACTATACGAAGAAGTTGATTACCAAACTTTTCTGTACCTTTCGCATAGCCTTCGGTTAAGATACTTGGAGTTTTGGCAATCAACCTTTCTGCACGAGCTTGTTCTCGTTTATCTACGTATATTTCTAGAGGGCCAACTGGAGTCGATAGTGTAATATTAACCGACTTACTTGGCATAATTCTTACTGTTGTTTAGGTTTATCCAATCCCAATTCTTGAGCAATCCTTAATAAAAGGGTTTCTTGGTTAGTTAACCTCTCATTCATGGATAACTTAAATTCTTCGAAATCTGGAGCAGGATTACGAGGTGATTCTGAACGATTATTAATTAAACCAAGAATATTATCGCATTCAGAAACAACTGCCTCAAATTTGGCTTTGTTATTTAAAATATTTAAAGCATTCTGTTTCTGCATTGATACCTCATTAATGATATTATCGAGATTGGTCGTATAATAGGTACCATTATAAATACCTTCATTTACATTAGTTGGTAAATAAATGGTAATTTGAGATATTGAATCTTGTATCACTAATTCGATACTGTTAACAAAACCTTCTTTACCATTTGAGGCCATTGGTTTACTTTCGCCAACTTTTAAAACTCTTGCTTGGTCAAAGATTGGATAACCAGACCGACGATCTTTCTCTAAGGTGAAAATCATATCACCCTTTTGTACTTTCTGAAAAATCAATTCTTCCATAATCATTTTCTATTTATTAAGTTTAAACCGAATGATACTGCACCTGGATTCTTCTGCATGAAGTCTACCAGTTTTAGAAATTGATAGTATCCAAATTGATTAATGAGTACCTGAGCTTTGTTTGCTACTTCTTGAGCAACCTCTATATTTGGAGCAGGTAATGCTAGTTGTATCTTAAATTCGGTGAGTTGTTCTTGTTGTTCCATAATTCCTTAGTTAATGTGTTAAAACGAAAAAAGGAGTACACCTAAAATAGATGCACTCCTTTTTAGTCATCCCAGCAAATTAAAAATTACTGAGCCGGTGTAGTTGTACCTTTTAAGGCAGCCACAACTTGATTGATAATGTTCTGGTCTCTCTGAGCATCTACTACTCGATTAAGGCGGGCAATCTCCTGGTCTTTTGCAGTATTCTCGATGAGACACTTGATTTCCTGTTGGCCCTTCTTGATGTCACAGCAGCAACGTTCCAACTGAAGAGCCAAGTCAGATTTTACTTCTTTAATCAAACCTTTGGTTTCGCAGCAGCAATCTGACTGTTGGTGTTCCATGTTGCAGAGACGGTCCATAACACGATTGAAGCCTGCGCCCATTTGGTCACGAGAATCTCGGATATCCGAATTCGTTTTGTAGCCCAAATCACAAAGACCTCTTTCCGTAGTGAAACGGTTGTTAATGATTTCTCTACCAACACCGGCAACATCTTTTGCTACCCCACTGATTTCTTGAGTAACTCCACGAGCAGCATCAGAGATATCTTTGTAGATACCTGCCTTTGCTTCTTGAACCGTAGATTCTACTTTCTGAATGTCAGCTTTGGTATCATTGATTTTGTCCCATACGGAAACTGCAGCAGCACCAAAGCCACCACCTACCAATGCACCCCCGACGGCACCCCATCCGGAGCCCCAACCGGAATTCCGGTTATAACAATCATTACAGCCTCTGTCCGCGATTACAACGCCATCGCCAGCACCTTTTACTTCTACTCCCATAATTTTATTGGTTTTAGGAAATTAATAATTAAGTTTTTAGGGTCTCTCATATAATAAATACTGGTGTTGTATATAACCTATGATATACTAAATACATAATCATAGGTTATAGTAGCAGCATTCTGAGTTATATTGACTGTAAGCTCCCAACCATTATCATCATTCTCTGCTTGCCTTAATTTAATGGTACCTGACCTTGTTGATTCTACGGTATTCTCTGTTAAGGTTAAGGTTAACCCATAGTTTCCATTATCACTTGATAACGTTGTGATTGCTACATTTGTAACCCAACTTGGTTTTGAGGTTACAGTTAAAGCTAATGGGTATCTTGTACTTATTTCAGAACCGTTTATTACCTTAGTCTTAAAAGAATAAGCTACATCAACTGTAAAGTTATTACCTCCCAAAGCCGATAATCCAGTTCTAGAAGTAGTTCTAGAACCAGTAGGGGAAGTAAATGCCAAGTAATACTTATAAGATACTGAAGCAGCACTCTGTGTAACTTTAATGGTCTTAGTAGTTGCCCCACTATAGGATGCAGTTACTGTACAACTTCTACTTGAAGTACCTGTGTTCTCTGTAGCAGTAAGTACCGTCTTAGCTGAATTCAAACTAAATCCAGTACCACTTGCACTAACCGTAGGTGTAGCACTCTTCGAAGAACCTGCACTTATTGACCCTGAACTCCAATGGTTGGTAATAGGTATACTTACACTGGCATAAATATTAACACTACCTCCTGAATTAGAGATAGAATATGAATTTGCCGATAAGCTTATTACTGGTGTACCATCAGTAGTACTGGTAATTGAATTCGCTGCCTGGTATACTGGTACACTTACAGATTTGGTTTTACCATTTAGTGATAAGGTACCAGTAAGGGTTCCTACCTGGGTTCTAGATTTAACCGTAGTTCCCAAAGAACCTGCACTAACTGCGGTACCATAACTAATGCTAGCACCGCTTGTAATTGTGCCTCCTCCAGTTGTAGAACCATTCCATCCCCAAGTCTGAGAATAAGTTGGCATACTTGAGAATGAACTTCTACTTCCTCCACCGGCAGGTATATCGGATACGCTTCCTCCACTTGCAGTGATTTCACTATAGGTTCTATAACCTGCTGATTGAGAACAACTGATAGTTGCCTTCCTATTAGTTTCAGCTTGTGTTAAGGTTACCGTACCGCTTCGTGTACTGGTAGAGGTATTATTACCCATAGTTACAGAAGTACCGCTTCCAGATACGCTACCAGAGTTGGCTCTAGTATAAGTTAAAGCTATTTGGTTACCATAATTATGCCCATTTCTTAATTCTTGCTTGTAAGAAGTAACTGAAAAAGTTTTGGTACCTCCAGTAGCCCCAAAAGACATAGAGGTAGGTGTTACACTCCAACCATAACTCCAAGATTGAGAGGCTGCTGCTTGATACCATTTGATAGTATAGGTTTTACCTGAACCTTGTTGTATGATAGTACCGTCAGTTTTAGACCTGGCAGTTAACTCAAGATTCTCGGTAGCTCTCCAACCTGTACCGTCTGCCCAAGTTACCCAAGAAGGTCTGCCCGAATGACTATATGCAACACTCTCTACAGTACTAGTAGCTACACCATCCAAATATTTAGTTCTAGTAGAAGTAGCCCCAAACCAAGGCTTCTCATTAGTAGGTTCTCCGCCTAAAGCCGAGAAATTCAAAGTATCTGTCCAAAGAGTAAAAGTATATTTCCAAGTTACCTTATGAATATCCTCTAACTTTACTGTTTCGTTATTTCCATAGGAACCGGCATTGGATAGTTCCAACCCCACATAATTTTCCCCTGTTCCTGTAGGGGAGAGTGCTAACAATTCAGCCTTGGTAGGACAGTCATTGCCATCCTTACCAAGGCCTACTTTACTTTTGACAGCACTCCAGGTTGCTATCTCTCCCATAAGTTATTTGTTTTTAAGTTCCTGAATCTCTGCCTTCAAAGCCTTGATTTCGTCATAGAGAAGTTTAACACCTTCGATTGCCAAGGTTGACATCTTATGATATTTAACTTGTTTTACGAGTACATATTCTTCTCCGTTGATTTCTAAGGTTTCGAATTCTTCTGGATTGGGTACCGTAGATTTCTCTACTGGAACTTCTTCCACATATTTACCAAAGCCTAAGCCCTCGAGGTTCTGAGCAATAGTTCCCTCGTCCTCTTTACCAAGCATTTCGAATGACTTGGTTGGTATCTGGCAAATCTGGTCTAGAGTATGATTCAAATCTCGGATATTATCTTTGAGTCGAATATCTGAAGACTCTTTCCAGAAACCGGAAGGAGCAGTAGTCTTAGCAAATACTACCTGGTCAGTAGTTGCCAATCCCAATTGAGCTCTAGTTACTGTATGAGGATTATCCTTTCTACCTGCATGGTTATTGATAGAAGTTTGAGCAGCAGTACCTGCAGCCTTAGCATCGGCAATAGCAGCAGCCTGAGCAGTAGATACTGGCTTATCAGCATCAGAAGTATTATTAACATTACCCAATCCAACCTGAGTTTTAGTAACTGTATGAGGATTAGATTTATTGGCAATGTGATTATTTACCTTAGTTTCTAAGGCAGTTACATCTGAACCCGTATCGGCAATCAAATCATCAACGTAAGTTTTCAATTCTGTACGAAGAGCATTGATAGCATTAGTTCTATTGGTAATCTCATTTGCCAACCCCTGTACGGTATTATCCAAGTTAGTCTTATCAGCTGCAGTCATTACACCTGCAGTAGTCTTAGTTGCTGCAAGTATATCTCTAATTAAATCTGTAGCACCTTCATAAGTCTTACCATCTGCACTCTTAGTTTTATTATTAAGAGTAGCTCTTACATTAGTTGAATTATGGGTAAGAGTGAATCCAGTAAGAATAATTCCTGGAAGAGAACTATTAAAGGTATCATGAGCATTATCTTTTGCAATACGAGCCTCTTGTTCAGCTTCAATAGCATCTGGTAAGGTTTGATTAAGCATTATTACACTATCGGCATCCATCAGACCAGCTTCTCGAGTAGTGGCTGGAGTTAGAGGGATTACCATCCCATCGGGTTTATCAATGTAATGACCTTGACCATCCGTAGCAGAATAGTTACATAAGATAATAACATTACGCTTATTTTTGTTAGCTATTGAAACCTTACTAATTAAATTTTTAGGCATGCTAGATACCACATCCTCAAGATGCTTACCTCTACTACCTTCGAAAGCAGTACCTGCGATTTCCCCAATGATAAGAGACGAAGTATTACTGTCTACGAATTTAGTACCTGACCAACGGAATTGGTATGGAGGTTCATCATCAGCAACATTTATATAAATCTTACCAGATTCTCCAACTACGGGAGTTTGGTGACCTGCATCCGTATACAATTGAACATTAGTAAGACCTCCAGTGGGGCTTACATCATAGGTAGCATATACTTCAAGTACATCATCTACATATGAAGGCAAATGGTTAGCAGGTACTAACCCCTTCCCATCCAATGGAGCAAAGCCATCAGCCTTACCCTTAGTTGCTACAAAGGCATCATGCTTAGCTTCTAGAGTGTTAATGTTATTCTGCAGTTTAGTATCAAGGGCAGTGTCTGCCGCAGTTCTATCAGCAATCTCTTTATCAATCCTTGCACCCAATGCAGTATCAGCAGAAGTACGAGCAGTTGCTTCATCGTTTACAGCTTTAGTAAACTTGGTATCTAAAGCAGTATCTGCAGCTTTTCTATCAGCTACTTCTTGAGCAAGAGCGGCTTCTGATTTACCATCCAAAGCTTCGATAGCATCTTTACGGTCCTGAACCTCTTGAGCAATAGCATTGGGTAATGTCTCATCCAGATTAACTTTATCTTGGGCGGTCATTACACCAGCTTTCTCTGTAGTAGCTGCTGGGATATAAGTAGTCTTATAATCTTCAGGCTCATGAGTATAAATACCCTCTTCTTTTTTAGAAGAGAAATTATGAGTTAAAGTAACATGACTGCTTTGTTGACCTACCTCAACTGGTTTATCACCAGATAAGATAATAATATTATCTGGTATAGAATCAAACAGCTTCTTATCTGCTGCAGTTTGTACACCAGCTTTCTCTGCAGTAGAGGCAGGCAATGTAATAGGATTCTGTTCTACTGTACCATCTTCAACTACGGTCTTAGTAGCAGCTATGCCAACAGTAGTTTCATTGGGAGTTACTGCACCAAGAGCAAAGTTAGCCGTAGAGATTCTATCTAACTCAACCTTATCCTTAGCAGTCATCGTACCAGCCTTAGTAGCCGATACCTGAGGCAAATCGAAAGTTTCGGTAGTATCAGCATTCAAACCGTTATCCTTAGTTACGGTTACTGTTACCTTATTAGCATCAGAAGCTGCAGAGAGATCAGTTAAAGAATTTGGGTCTAACCCATCTAACTTAACCTTGTCTGCTGCAGACATAACTCCAGCAAGAGTTTGAGTTACCGGAAGTAAATTCTTGGTAGCTTCTACTTCTTCACCATATTGGTTATTTGCCTTATCCTTGGTTGAAGTCTTTACTTTGAAAGAAAGCTGAGTACCTGTTCGGGTTACAGTACTAACATCAGTAACCATGGTATCAGGCAAAGCATCAGAAGTACCTTCTTCAGCTACCAGTCTTTCTTCATGGTCATCGGTAATGTTAGTGAACTTATTATCTAAGGCAGTATCAGCATCGGTTCTGTCCTGAATTTCTTTATCGATACGTTTACCCAAAGCTGTATCGGCAGCAATACGGGCAGCTTCTTCTGCATCAATGTTATCCTGGAGAACTTTATCTGCGGCCTTTCTTTCCTCTCTCTCTGTATTTAAGTCAGAAGTATTCTGGTCAATCTTTGCTTCTAATCGAATATCCTCAGCCTTACGAGCAGCGATTTCATTATTCAGCAAATCGGTAATGGCAGTATAGTTACCATTAATGTTATCCTGAATACCCTGAATCAATTCCAGATTACGTTGAATATTAGCAGCATTCTGAGTTACCAGAGCATTGGTAGCATTCAAGGAAGTTAACAGCTCCGTACGAGTTTCAGTTACGAAAGTTCTCAACTCATTTACCGTAGTAGTAAGAGTATTACTTAAGTTAGTGAAAGTCTGTTGCAGAGTATTATCCCCTTGTTCACGCAGATTCTTTTCAGCTTCAAGCTTATTCTCCAACTCAGTAAGCTTAGCAGTCATAGTTGCTGCAAAGTTAGGGTCATCACCGAGAGCCTTAGCAATCTCAGCCAAAGTATCAAGTACCTCTGGAGCAGAGCCAATAATCTTTTGGATAGCTGCCTCTACTTGTTCAGCACTCTGGAAATCTGAATCGTTTAATAACTCAGATACCTTAGTGATGTAATTTGCATGTTCTTCGATGCCATCCAACTTGGCATATAGCAAGTCAGTGAAGTCATTTGAAGAAAGTACTTTACCGTCTACCTTATCTACCTTCTTTCCATCCATTGCCTGGTCAGCAGCAATTCGATCTGCTTTTTCCTGAGCAATAGCATTATTAATAAGGGTATCTTGGTTAGCACGTTCTGTAGCTTCCTTATCGATATTATTCTGCAACTCGGTATCACCAGCTAAGCGGTCATTCTTTTCGGTAAGTATATTTTGGTTGATACCCGCCATATCATCTTTATGGTTCTGAAGGTTGGTATCAACCTTTGCCTCAAGTGAAGTCTCTTTGGCAATTGCTCGGTCTTTCTCTGCATTAATAGCAGTAGTATTAGCATTTACCTTTGCTTTTAATTCATTCATAGCATCGGTATTACCTGCCTCTAGAGAATCAATACGAACTCCCAAAGCATTATCACCAGCAATACGGTTTTCCTTTTCTTGTTCAAGCTTAGTATTAAGGCTAGCTACCTCAGATTCCAAAGCCTGCTTAGCATTATCCAATTTAGCCGTAAACTCAGTACTCAAGGCTTTATCGGCTGCAGTACGGTCTGCTGCTTCTTTATCCAAATTTACCTGAAGAACTTGGTCTGCAGCTTTTCTTTCTACACTCTCAGTATTAAGGTCAATATTGAGAGTATCGATACGAGAACTCAAGGCACTATCTGCATTGGTACGGTCAACTATTTCCTCGTTAATCATATCCTTAACTTCCTTGTAGTTATCCCCTACAGTCTTAGTTAAGTTTGTGATTGCCTCTGAATTTCTTTCGATATTATGTTGGTTAGTAGCGATTGCCGTAGTATTGGCATTTACCTGCTCGGTAAGCTCATTACGCAAGGTATTGATAGACTCTTGCATACTCAAAGCCAAGTCTGAGATACGCTGGTTAACATTAGCCAAACTTTGAGTATATGCTTCATCGGCAGTCTTTCTTTCGGCAATCTCCTTATCCAAGTTAGCCTGAATTACTGCATCGGCATCTTTACGGTCTTGGATTTCCTTGTTAAGGTTATCTCTTACAACTCCAATAGCAGCATCACCAGTAGCAGACTTATTGTCTACATATTCTTTCAGTTTAGTTTCAAGGGCAGTATCTGCATCCTTACGAGCTTGAACTTCAGCAGCTACCTCAGCACTGTTTGCCTCGTCTCCTGCAATACGGTCTTCGATTTCTTGGTTAACCTGTTCTGTGATTGCAGCCAACTTCCTAGTGATGGTAGTTGCAAAGTTGGGGTCATTTCCAAGGGCATCGGCAATTTCCTTAAGAGTATCAAGTACCTCAGGTGCTGAACCAATAATCTTTTGGATAGCAGCATTTACTTCTTCTTCAGTTTGGAAACCGGCATCATTGATAAGCTGGGAGAGATGGGTAATATAGTTTGCCTTCTCTTCAATTCCATCAAGCTTAGCTTTGAGGATATCAGTAAAGTCATTCTTGGTCAAAGAATAACCTTCACGTTTATCTACCTTCTTAGTATCAAGGTCTTTATCCCCTTTTTCTCTAGCAGCGGCCTCTACAGCAATAGCATTGAGCAATTGTTCTTTGTCTTCTACACCCTGCTCTTTTACATCGTCAATTTTGTGTTCAAGAATTAAATCCTGAGCAGCACGAGCAGTAGCCTCTGAATCTATATTGTTCTGTAATACCTGGTCTGCAGCAGTACGTGCTTGAGCTTCCTGGTCAATCTTACCTTGAAGAGCATTGTCTGCATTAATACGGTCTGTTACCTCTTTAGAGATTTCATTGTGAAGAACTTGGTCCTCAGAATGACGGTCTACCTTCTCTTGGTCAATCTTACCCTGGAGAGCTAAAGTATCAGCCTGGCGATTAGTGATTTCTTCATTAATCTTAGAATCCAGTACGGTATCTGCATTGGTACGATTTGCAGTTTCTTCAGCAATCTTTGCCTCGAGTGCAGCCTTATCATTGATATGAAGAGTCTTAAGGTTATTTACACTTTCCTTAATCTCATTATCGGCAGCGATACGTTCATCTTTTTCCTTTTGAATAAGGTCCTTGAGTTCTTTCTCAAGTTCACCATTACCTTGATTTACCTTATCTTCAAGGTCTTTGATATCTTCAGCATTCTTATCTACCTTCTTCTCAACTCTGTCGATTTCGGCTTTTAAGTCTGCCTTAACAGTATCAATCTTCTTATTGATTTGGTCTAACCCATATTCGAGGTTATCCTGAACTGCTGCTACTGCAGCACCCAGAGCAGCTTCGGCTTCCTTAGCACGATTAACCTCTTCGGTTAAAGCAGTACGAAGGTCGGTTAATTTATTAGTGATAGTAGTTGCAAAGTTGGGGTCATTGCCCAATGCTTCTGCCAACTCTTTAAGAGTATCAAGGGCATCATCAGCACCATCAACCAAATCACTAATCATCTGTTTAACTTCTTCCTCAGTTTGATATTTCAAATCATTCTCAAGCTGAGAAACTTTAGTGATATAATTTGCATGTTCTTCGATGCCCTCAAGTTTAGCCTTCAACTCATCGGTAAAATCATTTTTCGATAAGTCGTATCCTTCTTTCTTATCTACCTTATTCTTGATAGAAAGTACGAAGGCCCAGAACTCATTTATAGTTCCTCCAAAGCCAGCTTTAACAAAGTCATCATAGTAACCCTGTAATAACCGCTGGTCTATTTCTTCGCAGGTATAATACTTACTTACATACATATTTTATAAAATTTAAGGATTAATTACTGCACGTTGACGACCCAGTAAGAATTCCGAATCGATATCTCTGAATGGTTCTCCCTCTGAACCACAGAAGGCATTCATTGGTACATCTGGATTTTCGGGGTCTACATCTCCACCGTCCTCAATATCTCCCCGTATGCAAGCATAATCAGGAAGCCTATTTACACGGAACTTTATTACCTGGCCTATACCAGGATGAGGTATTATTTTATCCCAGATATCCCCGAAGTAATCTTGAAAGCAGGTGACAAATTTGTTTCCGGTCATCGATTGAAATGCCGTTACATCATTGCCATTACCTTTCATTTCAATATGAACTCCAGAGGTACCATTGAGGATAACCAGATTACTATCAAACCAAATTCCACTGTTTGTAGTAATTGGTGTCCACCTCAGTACTAACATCTTTGCCATATACTTTATTTTTATTCTACAAATTCAACTTTGGTATCTCGGTCTCTCTTTAGGATAATCATGAAAACTAAAGCCTCATCCTTTGCCTGAGCAGTCTGAGTATCTCCAGAAGGCTTATACGTTATACCATTAATTACAAACCTATCTTGTTCCCAATTAAAATCCCAATAACCTTCCGGTGTAAGATAACCGATTTGTTCTATATAAGATTTAGAAATTAGTATTGATAAGTTTTCATCATCCAATTCTCCTGAGACTGTTGCCTTATTGATAGGCCAGTTTCTGAAAGCATTGTAGTAACATAATGCCTCGATTTGGATGTTATAATATTTAGGTATACTGTCTTCGGCATGACTGAGAAGCTGATTAACATGTTTGGCCCAGGTTATGGATTGCCTACCAGCATCCCAATCTAAGAAGTCAGTGATAATTTTCTTGTATCTATCCCAAGAGCGGTTCTTTACCATTCTCCAGGGTTCTTTTGTCATAACTTAGTTAGAATTGATTTCTTACCACCCTTCACTGGAGCACTTGGATTTGGCCCATCTAATACTCCAGGTTGCCTTCTGTTAACTACTTTTGGGACTACGGTTCTAAATACTTCATCACAGAACGGTAAGTAGATTTCCAATCGTGAAGCTAACATACAAAGGTTCTTCCTTAATTCATCTATTAATCCACCTGGTTGCATTGCTTGAGAAAGTGTTTTCCATAGGGAACTTGTAGCATCTGCCAAGGTATCATAATATTGCACTTCAGTAGGCCCAGTAGTGATTTGTTTTATCCTATCACCTCGGGCAAGTTCGGGTTTAGAAGTACCATCACCAGTTTGTTCTTTGGTAGAAGTTAATTGACTTAGGTATTCTGAAGTACTTGTTAATAGATTAAGTATCTTCACATTGAGAAAGTCCCATGCTGCCAATTCCATTATTAATTGGTTTTCTAGTGCTTCATACCATAATTCATCAGTATACTTATCTGCAGGAATTTGGTGATTTACTAGAGGACCAATATAATATTGCCATTTGGTGATGTAAATAGATTTCTCTTCCCTGGTCATCCCATCAGATATTTCTGAAGGGATATAATGGTCGATTAAGTTATATATTGTATCGGCTAATGCCGTATGCCCATAATCACAAACTACCAGAGTCTTATCTACGGTGATATCTAAACCATTCGAGTTGGTTACATGTAGGGTTACTGTATAGAAACCGGGAGTTTCATAAGAATAGGAAACATGTCTTCCACCATTGAAAACCTCTCCCTTATCATCGCCAAAGTCCCAGTCAAAAATAGATTTGGCCGGGACTTTGGATATGACTCTGAATGAAACTTCCAGACCTGACGTAACGTACAAAAAGTCCAGATTGTTATTCATATTAGTCTGTCTTATGTAATTTTCATAGATTACCCTTTAGAAGAGGATTCGAATTCTTCCAGCAAAGCCTGAAGAATTGTTTCTACTGTATCATCTTTCTCGGCAACGATTTCATGAAGACCTGCTACCAGTTTCAGTTCTTCCAGGGAATATCCCTTTGCAAGTTTTTCAAGAGTCATGCCTTTCTTGAACTGAGCATTCAGTCTCTTATCCAACTTTTCGATGTCGGCCTCTGAATACTTTTCGATTTCTGATTTATCAGCAATGATAATCAGATGGCCAGAGGCAATTGCCTTCTGAATCTTTGGTGCACGGAATTGACGACGAGAGAGTTCCTTGTCTTCTCCTCTACAAACGGTAATACCAGTTGATTGGTCATGAAAACTGTAAGCTCTTGGTCCCACAGTTACTGTATATTTATCTTTAGCCATATTTCCTAAGATTTAAAAATGATTAAAGAGAGGATAGGTCTTTTTAGTTACCCACCCTCTCAGGGAATTTATATAGATGAAACCGGACGTCCCTTATTATTCTAGGTTAACCATCAAATATGGGTCTACGTTCATGAACTCGGGGAAACCGAATTCTGAGAACTTCTTGTCAGCAGCCAGCAACAGAGTTGCATCCTGGTACATCTTAGAGAAGCCAGTAGTCAAGCTTGCATAGATTGCCTGAGTCTGGTTAGAAACGATTCTTTCAGATTCAAGCATCAACTGACGAGCAGTAAGCTTAATCAAGGCAGCAGATGTATCAATCAACAGCAACTGTTGGTCGGGTGTACCCGGGTGAATGTAGAAGTCAGCATTCTTGGGAACAGGAGACTTAACATTCAGGGTAGCTTCTGTAGTACCAGAGTGACGATCCTTGAATTCTGGCAAGTTCAGCATTTCGATTGCCTGGTCTTCACCACCAATCATAGTTTGGAAGTTACGTCCCATACGAGCAGCACGTACCCAAATATGCAGAAGGTCTTTGTAAGTGATACCATTAGTTGTTTCGTATACACCGATTACCGGGGCAGACTCAGAGCCATCAGGGTTGTTACCATTGATAGCAACGTCCATAGCCAGAGTATCCAGAGCATAACCCAACTGAACGCCAAAATCACGAAGGTAGATTCCCAAGACATCGAGCGAAACATAGTTACGAACTTCATCAGTAAGTTTGAAACCTTTTCCGATTTTGAAGAGGCTAACTGATTTCTGTCCGAAGCTAACATCACCCAATGGGATAGTTTCTGCCTCATTAACCTTTGCAGGGGCAGCATCCGACATGTTAACCATCGGCATGATTGCTTGCAAACCATTGATTGGTTGGTCAGATGCAATGATGTTCGGATAGAACGGAGCCTGGCGCATACCCAATGTGATAGCAGCACGGATGATCTCCGGAACAATCCAACGAATATTCTGTTGGGGCATTGTAAAGATATTCTGCATCGTGTCCACTTTTGGATTGATGCCCATCTTTTCAAAAAGTTCATCTTCTGAAATACCCCATTTACCGGTAACCAATTCTCCAAAAGTTACCTCTACTGGCTTTTTGTCCTGTGAACCGGAACGAACAGCTTCCAAGCTTCTTACCATTTCCGGCAGCTCATTCATAAAATCCTGAGCCTTCAACTTTGTAATATCTATTTTATTTTCCATAACTTCTTTTCTCTTATTTGATGAGTACTTGAATTACCTCATTTGCCTCTTCTGCAGGATTAAGGGCAATGAACTGGGATGAGGTTGCTTGGTTAGCTTTTACGAATCTATCGTTAAGCAATTTTCCATCGGGAGTTACATAGCCAGCTTCGATATTTCCGTTTGATACCCAGTTACAAATCATGTAACCTTCCATAGCTACTGTTACCTCTACCGGGAAATTTCTTTGAGGTTGATAAGCAGGGTTAACGTTATCCGTTACTGCTACACCCAAATAAACTTGAGTAGCTGTATCAGTGCAAGGGTAAATCAAACCTTCTTCATTCAAAGCCACTGGCATACCCTGTACGATTTTCTCTCCAGCTTTAACATTGAAAGCCTGGTGCAATTTGTGTGACTCACTTTTGTAAATCACCGCTCTCGGGGTTCTTTCCCCAAAGAGAGTAAGTTGCTGAGGGTCGTTTACGATTTTAGTTTTTTCCATAACGCGGATTATTTATATTAGTTATTTGATTTTGTTTCGATACAAGTTATCGATTACATTCTTAGTACTCGGAGATTCTGAATTCCGTTGGGTATCAGTACCCTGGGTTCCAGTTTTACCCTCGGTATCATCCTCAGCAATTGAGGAAGCACGGTTGACGTCCTTAGAACCGCATTTTGAGCAAGTGAGAGGGAACTTCTCTTCCAAGCGAGCTTGGTAATCCTTGGTCAAGGAAATAAGAGTAGTAATACCAGTAGTCTCGGCATTGAGCATCGTAACGATTGTCTCATCTACCTTATCACCCATCAACTTCTTGTAGGTTTCTACGGCATTTTCACGTAGAGAAGCAATGTGATTCTTTCCTACGGTTGCCATTTCCTTCAAGTTAGCTACTTCGGCATTCAAGTTGGTAATCTGTTCCGTAAGAGAAGTTTTCTCTGTAGTAAGATTATCTACCGAAGTTTGCAATTCGTTTCTGGATGATACCAAAGTCTGAATGCAGGCAATTACATTTTCCTGATTCATCTCTTTACCTTCTTCCAGGGTAAGCATGTTATCCCCAAAAAGGATTTCAAGAAATTTTTGTAATTCGTTCATGTTATCTTTATTTGAATGATTATCATTGGCATCATTATCATTAAAAGAACCCCGAGTATCGTTCTTTTCTTGATATGATGTTAAATCTGATTTATAATCAGTAAAGAAGTATTGCTTCGATTTATCATCTCGGTATTCTTCATAAGATGCCCAAGTTCTTTTGGCAAAGGTTGGGTTAATGATTTTACCATCCGAACCAATTTTCTGGGCAAATGAATCAGCACCATGTGAAACTAGTGAGGTCTCAAGGTAACGAACAATTTCAGTAACAATTCTACGTACCATAACTCCCTTAGAGTCATAAGTACCCAGTTTCTGATAAAATTCGTTATCTTCCATTTGGGGATGGGATTTATCCCACTTAAATTGTACAGTAACTGAATTACTATGAATTGAAGGAGGTTCCATAAGGATGCCTCTAGCAATTCTTGGGTTTGCCTTACCATCGATTTTCAGAATACCGTTGATACCAGCGGGTATAGTAAAGCTACCGTCTTTATAGGATTCCTGCCACATTACTTGTGATACAGCACCAATAGCATTACCGATGTTGGTTTCATGGTCACAGTTTACTGTTTGACCAAGCAACATCTTCATAGAAGCCTTTAGTACTCCATTCTGACCAAAGTCTGTCGGGTTCCAATTCTTAGATACAATCGTTTCTGAAAGTAATCTGAACATTGGTTCGATAAACTCTTCGTCCTTAGGAGTTAGTTCCGATTTGTCTAGGTTGGGATAGTAAGTATTATAATCTATATCCCCTCCCCAAAACCCAAATTGAGCAATGGAATCCGGTGTAGGATTTTTCCATTTGTAATAATTCTCTGAGAAAGCCTTGGCTCCCACTGCTTCTGGGATATACCCAGCCATAATGGTATGGCCTTGACCTATCACCATAGAATCAAGATGCTCTTTGTTTTTCTTTGTAAATTTACTCATCTTGCTTTAGTATTTTGGTCTCCTCGAGAAGGAGCCGGGTTATTCTTATCTCTTGACCTACGAGCAGATTGGTTTTTATCATCTTGCCTTTGTTTCTTCTTAGTTCCTTCTTGTGGGTCTATATTACCTCCCTTAGCAAATTGGTCCTCAAGTGAAACTCTTGGTTCTTTCTCATCAGGAGAATCATAACCCATTGCCCAAGCATATTGCTCTTGACTAATGATACCAGCCTTATACAATAAGTCAAGGTTCTGTATCTTATACTGAAGACCTTGTTGGATTTTAACTTCATCAGAAACTGTAGAAGTTCCCCAATCAATCTTCATCCCCTTATTATTAAAGCCTGCCAGACGCAGTTCTAGAGAATAAAGTCGGTCTAATACATAAGCTACAAGCATTTGGATATTTTTTAACTGGCTAATCATCTTAGACAGCATTATACCAGTTGCACCTTCACCAGTAGTAGATGATACCCCAATGATAGAGCCATTAACTCCCAACCCATTTGCTACAGATTGTTGGTTCATATTCCAAGGCTTCTCGATATTACCGAGCTCCTTAGTAGTAGAATTTAGTTTGAATTCATGGTCATCTATGTAACCAGCAACTACTCCATCCTTCATACCCTCTTTAACATTACGTTTGAGGATATTGAGTTCATGATATAATCTGGATTCATAAGCTTTGATACTCTCATTTGGCTTTTGTGGAGATTTCTGCATCTTAGCTTCTAAGAAACCCACCATACCACAAATCTCCATGATATGTTTGAAGTTAATCTTCATATCATTTTGTCCTTTGAGGGAATCCAATGCAGGCATAAATGGAGGAACTCCATAAGGTTCATCGGTATCATTGAACATACCAACATAGAAGTAGGTTTCTGGGTTAAGCTTAATGTAATCTTGTTGCTTAACAAAGAAATTCATATTCTTTTGGTAAGGAGCATACACCCCATTTAATTCACGTTTAAACTTGATGTGTTCTGGCTTAAGGAATAATACCGTAGCCAATCCATCAAGCTTGTCATTTGGTACGCCTTCTACAGATATTGCCCCACTTACAAGAAGTTGAACAATCATTTTATTAACTAAACCATCTATACCAGCAGTATATCTGGTCCATCCCTTGGTGGCTTTCTTAAGATGTTCTCTCATCTTTGAAGCCTCTTCATCGGTATTATTAGGGAAAGTTACTGTATGACTGGTGTTAGCTAACTTAAACATATCTTGTAATGCAATGCCCATATCAGGATTTACCTTATATAAATCCCGAATTAAAGGTATCACATCAACACGAAAAGAGGGTTCAACTAATTTAGTCAACCCTTGTAATGATGTAATTAAGTTATCGCTATCATCGTCAACTGAAACCCTACCAGGCGAAATCGATGTGGCAGGCTTCTCCTCTTTATTAGAGGATGTACCATTCTTGGGAGGGTCTTTCTTACGTCCCCAACCCCAACTAAAATTGAAGTACTTTTTCATCTTGGTTGTACGATTACGTTAGTTTTTCCTTTCCTTATGTGATTACATATTGCTTTTCCAAAGATATCATCATCGGCATATACGTCTCCTTCAAGGTCTACATCTACAGCTGAATTGTTAGCCCTATGTTTACCCATTGCAACAGGTCTACCTAAACCATCATAAATGAAGGTATAAGCTTCTTGTACAAAGAATGGGTCCTTAATGATTACGTGATCTAATCGAATATCTTCTTCCAAGTTTTCTATTATCACTGAACGATTCTTTTGGGTGGTTAACCAACCAGGGGATTTATCCATTTCAGGTCTACTTTTACCTTTTTTCTTTAGCATCTTCTGGTAGTAGTAAAGGTTAGGGTAGCCTTCGTCTTGAAGCTTAGAAGTTACTGATAAACCAACGTCATTGGATTCTGGAGCTATTACTGCCCAGTTAAACAACTTCCCAGTATCACCAAGTAACTTAGCATAAGCTCCCACTGCCATTCTTCCCTTATATACTACTTGTTCTTCTCCTAGCTTATCCATACAAGTAAATGAAGAGTAGTCAGAAGCTCTACCAGTTGAAACGTCTGCACCAATGAAATATTCTTTATCTGATTCGGGTTCACAGAATTGTCGGTATTGACCATTAAATCTCTTCTTAATAACTGGGTAATCACTAAGGCAGTCTTCGATAGCTTTAATATCGGCTAAGTCGAAGACTGTATTACCAGATGATAAGAAGTCACCATCAATTTCTTGTGCAGTTCGTTTTGCTCCCAAAGCAGAAGACATTTGGTTATACCAATTGATATCTCGTTCTGGGTGCATTTGCCAGTATAATCGAATTGGGTTAAAAGGATTACCTCCTGCAATGGCATCTACCCAAGTTGAGTGATAGAAATTACCAACTCCATAGGGAGTGGAATTGACGATGGCAGCTCCACCAGTGGAAAGAGTAGGGAATGCAGCAGCCCAAATTTGAGCAGCCCATCTTACTACTGCTGCCTCGTCAATTACCAGAAGAGAAAGGGATTCCGAACGACCGGCTTCGGATGATGTCGGAATAGATTCAATAAATGACCCATTATCAAATTCTATCATGGAAGCAGAACCGTATTCTCCAGCTCTACCATTGATTATGGGAGTTTGAAGGTACCATGGAAGATTCTTGTACATGAACTTAATCTTCTTGAGCACCTTCTTAGCAGTTGTGTCTTTGATAGAGATAATGTTTATCTTTTTGTTGGGATGGTACATCGCCAACCAAAGACAGTACATAGAAATAAGTTCTGTAATTCCTGCCTGACGGAACTTGAGAATGATATTGAATCGTTGGGCAATGAAATTGTAGAGAACAGATTTCTGAAATGGGTATAAATCGAATCTTACCTTTCCTCTTACTGGATGTATCACATAGCAAAAAAGGCTAAAAAAGAAAACATCACTAGAAACTCGGGATAAGTTTGATAGCTCTTCTCGAGTTAAAGTAGTTCTAGTTTCTGAGATAGTCTTTGCCATATCTAAAAGTTATACGTTATTTGAAATTCGATGTCAGTACCTATACCAGATTTTATCTTCGGATAGTAAAAGGTATTGACTCCGAATTTGTAATTAAATCTCTTAGTCTTGATTGAAAGACCAGCTCCCATATCGAAGAGATTATTGAAAGGTCTGTATTTGCCATAAACGTATGGACTAAGTGATAACCTTGCAACTTTCTTTCGAGTTAATTGACCTTCATACCAGTTGTAGTTGTACTTATCTAAATCGATTGGGAATAATCTAGTTGAATAAGTGTTAGTCTCCTTATTGAACAGACTTAAGTTCAACTTATCTTTCTTCAAAACGATTTGAACCAGGGAATCTTGGTTACTGATAACTGGCTGCCTTAGCATGGAATCAGGAAAGAGAGTTGGCTGCTTATTATCATGAACTAAGATTTTACCTGGTTCAACTTTTTCTGAGTACTTCTTCTCTGGTTTGAAGGGTTTCTCTGTGTATACTGTATCTGGGATTTCATTGACCGCTAGTTTCAGGGAATCAACCTCTCGAGAAAGTTTGTAATTCCTGAAGCAAAGGTAAATAGTAAATCCTAGAAGTACAATGAACAAGGCCCTCTTAAATGTCTTCATACTTGATGAATTTCTTAATCTTACTCTTCAACCAATAACGTTCTACTGGACTTAAGTTTGACTTAATGATGTGGAACTTGAATTGAAAAGTACTTTTGGTTTCAATAATCTCAAAACGTATCGAAGGTAAATTCCGATAAATAATCCGAAAGAACTTAAGGATGTTGTTAATGTTCAATTCGGTAATTGGGTACTTTGCATTAATCATTCTCATAATCCGATGTATTAAAGTTTTTCAAATCGAAATAGTCGTACGCTTTAATGATACTATCTATTCGGTAATCGCTAAGCGATTACCTTTATCGAACGAAGTGAGATAATATCCAAATATACTACTTACGATATGATATATGAATAGCTATATATACGCAGATAAATATATAGATATATATACGTAGTATATTATATATCTATATATTTCAAGGTACCCCAGAAACTTATATATAAGACTTTATATATAAAGCTGAAACTCAAGGTTCTTAGATATTTGCCTTTTTGAGGCATTTTTTGAACCAAATCCCTACCTCATAAACCGAACCCTTGGCAATTGTGTACCTTGCCTTGTTAAGCCAGTAATGGTAATCCTTAAAATCACCCTCGAAGGTATCACCATTTTTGTGAAGGTAAATTTCGAATTTATCGGGGAATCCCATAATTGCCTTGAAGTCTTCGGTTCCCAGAGGATATCCATCAGGTCTAAATTGCCTATCTGCAGGTCTGAGAGTTAAGGGAGGTTTATCATACTCCAATCTATACACTCCTGGAAGAGTACTCATCTTTGCAGTTTTGATAGGCCACTTCTTTTCATTCTTGAAATCCCTAACCCAGAGCCTATGTATCTTTGCTACTGTGAGATTCTTCTTCTCTGGAAGCTTTCGATAATCATACATTGCCAGAGTTTTACTCATAAACGGAATCTGGTTAGTATTATTTTTCTGAGAGAATGTGAGTGGTTTAAGTAGATTTCTAGTAGTTGTTGGAGTTTTTACTTGAAATACTTCATCAAAAGCATTCAAGTATTTCTTACCAGTCTTTTTATGTACTCCAATGATGAGTAATCGCTTCCTTGACTCCTGGGAGTTTCCGTAATCTAAAACTGACCTTTCGTGAAAAATTAATTTATAGTCTTTGAATGTTTCCTCAAAGAAATCCTTGGGAAGTAGTGTTATCAGTCTTGGTAGATTTTCTATAAGAAATATCTTGGGTTTATACTCGAGTATTGATGCAATTACTAGATTAAGACTACGGTTATCTTTAGGATTACCCAATTCCTTTACTTTGGATAACCTCATTACTGAGGCTGCTCCGCAATCAGGGCTTGATATAATTATGTCTACTTTCTCATTGAATTCTTGTAAACAAAAGCCCTTATAGAACGGTATATCCCCAAAATTTAATTTCCATTGTTCTTCGCCTGGAGTGTGGAATACTCCCCTTATCTCTATGTTCCCTAACAAATTCTTCTTAAAAGGGAACAGGAGTGCACCCTGTCCAGCGCACACTCCCAATACCCTTAGTTTTTTCATTTCTTGTAGCTTCTCAATTTAATGTACTTAATCCAAGCAAATGGCTTACGGTCTTCCAGATAGCTCAGATTCTTATCATTATTGTGGGCTTCTTCTTCGAAACTTACATCATGATACCTTTCATTCTGTTTATCCCACTTGGCAAAGCACCTGATGATTATGTATTCGATAATATACCAGAGATAGAAGAATCCAAAAACCAGGGCCACTACCCACCAGAAGGATATATCAAAGGATAACCAGAGTATGATACCAAGTATCAAACCCACTATACTACATTCAATCTGTTGTACCTGATGAATACACTCATGATTGATATCATCGGGTTTACACTCTTCTACTTTGTGTTTGAAGAATGAGTTATACACCAGAGTAATTGCTTTGTAACTGGGGAAAAGAAATACTTTTGCTACCCAGCTGTTAAAATGACATCTTTTCATAATTTATCTTTGAAGTTTTCGTAAGCATTTCTTAGTTTTTGGTCGTAGGCATTCTGGGCATACCCGGGACCATTGTATTTTCTGGCAAAGCCAGCCCAGTCCTTTTCTTTGAGATTACTCAAACAACCAGAGTTTTTCATGAAATAATACATGAGTTCTAGTTGATTTGCATGAGATTCTGACATCTTATGAACGAATTCGAAGACATCTTTACATTCACAGAGGTTGTGATTGAACCCACAAATCTGGAACATACCCCAACTTGCAGACTTCAATGCACATTCTTCGTCAATTTCTTTGGCTAATTCGAGTCTCTTATACTCGTGTACACCTCCCAAATACTTCGATTTATCCCATTTAGGGAAGAAAATCGTAGAATATCTCTTACAAAGGTAAGCTAAATCTCTGTCAGGGAATTTCTTATGTACTTCTTTGTACATAATGTGACCCTCAAAGAGGATTTGAGGCCTACCATCAGCTAAAAACCCATCTCTACCTGCTGCTTCTACCAATTGAACAGCTTTCAATAGAGCAGGTTCTAGACCTAAGCGAATAGCAAGGTCTTTAATCATTTCATTTGTTAGTTTATCCATAACTTATCAGTTTTAATGGTTCAATTTTAGTAACGAAAGTATTGCTTATAACCCATTTTCAATATGTTTAGAGGTTCTATTATCATATATAACTTATAAAATAATGCAATATGGACAAGAAAAATGAGTGCCAGATATGTGGCAAACCAATTAATTTAGAGGAATTCGATGAAACTAGAGAGATTCCCCAACTTATGGCAAGAAAACAAGTTTGTTTTAAATGTGCTTTTTGGTTTAATCGATTAGCTTATGATAAAGAGCTTGAGAAAGAGGGTAAAATTGCCGTAATTACTCCAGATTATTCTCACTGGGTAACTAAAATTCCCGGAAATATTTTAATGGTGCCCTCGGCTTTTGGTGGTATTTACCAAACTAAACTCCAACCAGTAAACACTCTGGGAGTTATTGATGAAGACCGAGAGAAGCTTTTCATTATCCGTTATAATAACATCACTCACCAAGGCACTATACCAGAACATCTAAGAAAGCTTTTTAAAGTAAACGGAGTAATTCTATCTCCACAGGAATACAAAATGCTAGAAGATTATCGGGGCAATGCCTATGAATTTATTAAAAATATGATTGATAATGCAATAAATAAGAAATAATTTCGTATATTTGCATAAAGAAAAATTCTTAATAAATAAAGATATGAAAAAAGAAAAGAAAGAAATCAAAAAGCTCAAAGAGGGGGATGAGGTTCTCTTCACATTATCGGGAAGACCCATCATTGAGAAAGTTACAGTGGAATCTATTGATAAAAAAGGTGGATTCGCAATGCTCAGTAACCGAGTAAAAGTTGCAAGAACCTTGGGTCCTGATGATACATATCCAAGATTGGATGGGCAAAAGGGAGAAGTTCGTCCGCTTATCGAAGAAAATGAAAGAGTATTCCTTGCATATAAGGCCTATTTCTCAATTAAGAGAAACATAGAATTACTTGATAAGGAGATGAGAAGTATGAAAGATTCGAAAGCTTTCGATATGATGATTGAATTTGATAAGAAGCTTACCAAGATTATTAACAAATACCTCAAAGAACAATGACTACTGTATTAGCAATAATTTATTTGGTATGCTTACCGTTCACGGTATTTTTTGTAAGGGCTTGCTTGGATTATTTACCCTATACTCACAAAATACACTCTCTCGTTTTATTCATCTCGGTATGGATAGTATTACCTCTATTTCCAATTTATCTATTAATCAGATACATAAAATACAAATTACTATGAGATTCTTTTTTGATAGAGACGATGATTATGCTGGGACATCAATGCAAGGGTGGGAGATAATTCTCCTACTCTTATTCCCAATTACATTAATAATCTTCTTCGTATTCTTACCTTTCTTCATATTATATAAGTATGATTCTAGAGAAGAAGATAAAAAATACGAAGAAGAACATCCAGAAATACTAAAAGCAGATTCTTATATTACCTGCTGGTATCCCTGGCATAGGTATTCTGTTGCATATACTTTGGCTCTGATATTTTGGGTATGTGGGTTACTAATTAGCCTACTGAATTAATTATATGACTGACACACTATATATGTACTTAGAGTCTTCTTGAGGAGAATAACCATAATCTACTACTTGAGGATTAGCTCCATTTTGAATGGCAAAGGTATTTCTTGAAATTGCACTACCTTTGGCTAAAGTATAAATATACTCTCTTACATCACCAGATGATACACCATATTGAATCTGTAATCTAAAGGTTATATTGCTATCTACTAGTTGATCTGACCTTATATCACAACTGGCAGAGGTGTTAGAGGTTGGGCTTTTAAATACACTTATTGTGATGTTATTTGTAATTTTAGCCGTAGTTTGAGTTACTGGTATACTAAGGTTAGCATCCCCACAGGTTAAGAAGATATGCCCTGAACGGTTAGCTCCAGTTTTATTATCCGATAAAGCGGTCAGGGTTAACATGTAATGGTTCTCAAGAGTACCCACTTGGGCAATGGATACTGAGCACCAATCGGGAGCACTACCCACATGGGGAGTTTCTGGCTTTTTAGACCCATCACTACCATTTAAATAGGCCATCACAAGGATTTGAGCAGTATTACCTTTACTACCACCTAAAGGCAATGTGTTTGAAACCATTTTAATATATCCAGTATAGGTTACACCGGATCCCTGAGTTACTGTGAGATTGATTTTGTTATTAGACCCATTTTGGTCAAATGTCAGAGTAGTAGACCTTGAGGACCCAGTATTTTCTGAATAGTTAATTTTTACATCTAAGTAACCATCTCCAACGGTAACTCCTCCCCAAGTAGCCCAACTTACGGAGGCTGAGCCCAAAGTACAAGAGGGTGTAGAGGTTGAAACTACTTTGCCATTTACTAGTTTCCTTTTGAGGGAAGTGATACGGTAGGTTACAGTACCACCTTTTGAAGATACAGTATCTGTACCCGTATCTGTAATTGCACGTGCTAGTTTGAATAATGTTTTTTCTTCCATATCTTTATAAGTTTTTGGTTTATAGAAAGAACTTTGATATTGTAATCTACCAGAGGGATAAGGGAGATGAGAGCTAGGGATGTTTTATTCTCTGGTTTCTCTGTGTGTTTTGTGGGCATGTGTGGTGTGGGATATCTGGGCATGCCCTTAATTCGAAGGCTTCGAAAATTGTGGTACTAAAATGAGTATTTGCCTTCAAGGTACCTCTTATAGCGAAAGCCTAAAATTTCCTGGTACTAAATGGGGAGTACGGTTCCGTTAAATTTAACATTTGTAAATAAAAAGTAAGGGACAAACATTTTTATTTATCCCTTTGCTTTCTTTTAGTCCTCAAAAGTTTCGTTATCGTCTTTTAAAATTTCTTTTATATCCTTATAGCATTGAATAACTAAATAAGCTATAATTACAAACAATGCTATATTAATAATTAAATATTGTGTAAATACTGCCATATCTTTATAAATGATTTATTTTAGTTAGTAGGGGAAATATTTCCCCTACTTTAATTTTGTTTTATTTCAAAGATTTTTTTACTATTTCGAGACCTTTTATTAAAATTTCTTTCTTTTCTTCTTTTGTGTTTTCGCTTGCAATCGAAGAAAAAGAAAAATCATTTAAAACATAGACTTGTTTATAAAAGTCTATAAAGCCCTCAATTAATTTTTTATCCGCATTTGTTGCAATCGTAGAAAGAAAATTGAAAGTTACATTTCTAAACTTTTTGCGTAATGATTTGATTTGCTTTTCGTTTGCTCCCAAAAACAGCTCTTTTTTATAAATTTCTGTTTTTGTTCCTAAAGCTGTTTTAAAAAGTCCTTGATTTTTTTCTTTTACAGACTTTAAAACGTCTAAAGCAATTAAACTATTTGCTTTGCTGTTTGCTACTGCTTTTTCTACACTCACTTTATTTACTTTTGTTGTCATAATAAAAACGCTTGAATATTTTATTATTATTATTTTATAACCTTTTTGATAGATATCCAAGACTTATTAAACTATCTAATAAGGTTTATTTCATTTCTGTATTGCAAAGATAAGAACTATTTTTTAATTAGCAAAATTTTTAAAGAAATAATTTCTTAAAAAGTTTTAATTAAAAATTCATTCAAATATCGCTTTATCTTTTCGACATTGCAAAGATACGGACTTTATTTTAATCTACAAACATTTTCAAGAAAAATTTTTGAGAAAATGAATATTTTTATTTTCAAAATTATTTTAGTGAAAAATCTATAAATTCAAAAAATTTATTGCACCCTAAAAAGGACTTAATTTTTGCACTTAATTTTGGGGGTTCACAAGGGGAATCTTCGCACGCTTTGTAGTGGGCATATATGATATGTATATGGATATTCCTATATGGCCTATGCCTGTCCTCTTGAGAGTGTATTATATACCTGTATATTGAAGGCCATTAATCGACTAAGGTGATAAAGAATTAAGGCCGATTAGCTATATCCCTATTATTGCCCTCTAATAACCTATTAGGTCCTAATTCAATAAGGCCATATAGGGACTATGGTAAGCCTATAGAGATTAGGATAGCCTATAAGGGCTTACTAAGTTAGCGTAAGTAAAAACCCAGAACCTTAGTTAGGCCTGGGTTAAGGTATTAATCGAAGTATACCTGAAAGGTTATATACTCGATGTTGAAGGTAAAATCGGGTTCAATTTCCTCTGGGTCAGGGATTTCGGATGAGAATTCCATAAGGCAATCATCTGTGTTAAGGTAGATGGATATTTCCTTAGCTTTCGATTGCATTAGTTCTGGCAATATCAAATCGAATTGTGAAAGTGAATTGGCAATGTAAGATGCCCATGGATAATCCTTATCGTAATTTACTAAGGTAAGAATGATGAGGTTTGAAATTTGATTAATTGTTTTCATACGTCTATTATTTAAAATGTTATTATTACAATGCAAATATAAGAATAATATATAATATATGCAATAACCTCAATTGCCTTGTGAGGTCCTTAATAGCCTTGAAGGTTAATTTGCCTTTATCCCTCTAAAATCCCCGGGGGCCATTAATGGAGATTGCCTTAACACAATAAGTCCTAGAAACCTTATAAATAATGCTAATATAAATACTTAGCCAATTACTAATAAAGCTCTAGGACCATATTACCTATTTCCTTATAATTACCCTATCAATATTAATTATAACTACTTGGCCTTGAGATACATCCTTGATAACCTTTTTAATTTTAGGGGTTAACTTGGATTTATTATCTGGCTTATGAGTATAGCTTGCCCAATATAAATTCTCTATTCTCCAATCCTTGAGATTACCATTCTTATATCTAATATACTTATAATGGTTTGGGTTAGGTATACGAAAGGCTTCAGCAATTAATTTGGGTGTAATTACTGGGACTCTTTGATTAGATTCGTTCATTATCTTCAAAGCGTATTTACGCCTTAGAGTATGCCCAGTACGTTTGTTGATTATGGTACCGTCAGCATAAATCCTATACTTAGGAAATTTGGGGTGAGTTCTGTGTTTCATATTTACCTTGAATTTAATTGATATGTATTATATAATAGTGCTTGGTAAGGTAATTCGGATAAGGTAAATAAGAGGCCATTAGGGGACGAAAAATTATCATCACATAGGCCTTTTTGAGTTTGCCTTTAAAGTGTGTAGTAGAGCTATATAGTATAGTGGCTATATAGTGAGTTGAGTGGCTTTGTATAGTAAGGTAAGTTTGCCTAGCCTTGTTTGCCTAAATCCCCAAAACCCCCGGCGAGGTACCTTGATATATGTATTAGGTATTATTATATTAATAGATGGTATATTAGTTATAGAGGTGATAGGTAGATATTGTACCTTAGTTAGCGTTAGTATGATTTTGTTTTATTTTTTGTGTTGGGTGGTGTGGGAGGTACCCGGTATTTATTCCAGGTACCTTGTGGGTATTTATTCGATTAGGTATACCTGTATGAAGGCATATACTAAAAGGATTATGATTAAATTCATTCTGTAGATGAATTTCTTTGTTAGGTAGGCTTCTTCATTTAGGATTAGAAGCCAGATCGTTACGATGAGTAGAATTAGTGATTTCATAATTTTTAGTATTATTATATGTACCTTAGTATAATCCTATATGTGTAGGATACCAGGATTAGTGATGAGGTGTATAGGGTTAGGATTAGGGTTTGTGAGATGATATACCTTATTTTGTTTGTTGGGTGGGTGTACTTGTGGGCTTGGTATATTTTCTCATTACGTATGAGGGTTAGGATAGTTCCTACGGATAGGATTATTCGGATTATGTGATAGATGATGTTCATTTCTTTTTGTTTCTTAGTTTCTGTTGGGTACGGAGTAACTTATTATACTGGGCTTGGGGATCACTTAGGTATAGAGTGTAATCATTTTTGTTACTGCCCGGATTAGGGAAGTGTTCTGTCCAGGTATCTTGGTGGGGTATGTATATTAGGTCTTTCTTTTTCATGGTAGTGATATTATATCGATTATGGTTATATCCCTTAATGGGATTTGTAATATTTCTCTTATCTGTAATCTTATGTGTTCGGAGTGGAGGTGGTTGTTGTTTATCTCTTGGTTGGGGTACCTTAGGTATGGGTTTAGTTCCTCAGTTCTGTATGGGATTACCATTTCCTCTGTGAATCCCTCTGTGTATTCCTTAGTATGTCCTGGTACCTCGAAAGATACCAGGAATTTCCCTTTTGTTAGCATGGCTTTATTTCATTGGTTAATAATCGGATATCGGTATACTGATTCATGTATTCCCTTTCTGAGGATATGTCTAAGCATTTACATGCTATGTAGTGACCGTACATTGATATACCTGATTTATAGCCTTGGTCATCGTTTAGGAAGTTAGCTAATGGTATTTTGTCTACTGAGCATACCTTTTGTTGTCCTGGTAGGGTTTCGGAATCTGTATATCCTACAAAGTCATAAGTATCAGTATTATCTGTCATGGTAGAGAATATTTCGATTAGCCAGTTAAAGTCCTCTAGAGGTACTCTGTCTAGCCATTCCCATCCGATTGGATATTGGTTTACTGTTATGATTGGTTCCATGATGTTAATTGAGTTGAGGGTTAAACATTTGTTTTGGTTGACCTAATAGGCAGCAATGAGGATAACCTGCTTCATCGAGGATTCCCAGTATAAGATATCGATTGGTATCTCTGGGAATTTCGAAATAGAAAGCTGGTTTCATGTAGCCATCTATGAATGTAAAAACTATCTGAGTGTTTTCTAGTAACCCATTTAGTTGTACATGAGAAAGGTAGTTATAAATAGCTTCCCTTTGATTTCTTGGGTTTTTATCCCATGAGATGAGCATATCGTCATACCAATTTGGATTATCGCATAGCTTTTTAAGTTGTTGTTGAATATACGGTGTCATGATTTGAAGTAATAATATAAGTCCTCGATTAGTTTATCCTGTTCTTCCCATATAGTATCTGATACTACGTATTCTGATACGAAATAATTATAGAAAGGCCCAAATAGTATTTTTAATACTATGTCCTTGAGTTCGATATTGAGTTGTTCCTCTTCTTCGGTAGAACTGGGTTTGATTGCCTGAAGTTCTGCCTTATAGGATGCCGTAACGGCATCCTTTAGGGTTTGAATATATTCTGGGTTAGTTTCCTTGAGAATACTTAATTGTGATTTGAGTTCTTTACTTATCATGGGGCTTAGCAATTACTGATATGAATCCTTGTGGATATAGAGTATACATAATTTGATAGTTCCCTGTGGGCAAGAAGACCTGCATTATGTTTGCAAGTAATGGGTAGATTTTCCATTGGTTTTCCTCTAGAAAGTTATTCCAGTCATCGAATTCTTCTGGATAATTACCTGATAGTTGGATATGATACTGTTCTTGGTCAGCAATAAATAAATTAGTTACTACCTGTATTTCATCTGATTCCTTTTTGTATTGGGTGATTGGATACCAGATGCCTTCGGTTTTCCATTTATTAAGTTGGAACAAAGACATGCCCTGTTCCAGTACGTTGAGTAATTTATATAAGTTTACCATAGTGATTATTTATTTAATTGGTTAAGCAATTCTGATACCGCGAGTTGTTGAAAGATTTCTGTTTCTCGGTGATCTGATTCCCATTTTTCGATAGCATTATAAATGTTGGTATATTGGGATATCATGTCATCATCTTGTTCTTCGTCTTGGATAAATTCCCGGAGATGTTTTTTGAGTCCGGTTATGATATAATCCTGATGTTCTGGGGTTAATTGAAGGATTCCGAATAAGATAGCCTCTACCTGTGAGGGTGAATAATCATAATATTGGTCGTCGGCACCCTTTGTTAAGTCCATGTGAGAAATAATGTTTTCCCGGAGATTTTCGAAGAGAACTTCCTCTGAAGCATATGTGATGATATATCCTGAGATATAAGCAGCAAAAAGTTCATCCTCTAAGTCGATTGAATAAACCTGGATATTGGTAGCTTCCTTGTTAATGAGAAGACCATCGGAGTAATCATAAGTATAAATGGGGTGGGAAGCAAGCAGTTCCCGGATGGCCTCTAAATTTTTTAATTCTTTCATAACGTGTCTATATTAAAATTATTTGAGAAATATTTCTCATTGCAAATATACAAAATTATTTCTAAACTTGTTTTTATAACTACTTTTATTTTTATAAATAGGGAGGTTCTGGGAGGTGTTTTGAGTGCCTCCCAGAAGATTTTGTTAATATTGCCCTGTCATAGTAATGATAATGAAAAGGGATTCATCATTGAAATGTACCTGGATAGTATCTCCTCCATGATTTGCCATAAAGTGATGGTTATCATTGAGTTTTTCTAATTGGTAACCGGCATTAGGATAATATTCCTTTTGAAGCAATTCGTTGATGTAATCAAGAACTACCTGTTCAAAAGCATCGGATTCTCTGCAGTAGGTTTCTACCTTTTCGTTATCGTCTATAGGATACTCCCGGAATTGGAGATTGAGAGTTCCCATGTATGATTCATCCGGATTTGAGATTTCGTTAACTGATTGAGCAGTGTAACCAAAAGCATCAAGAGTTCCATCAAAGTAACCCATAATGTGATTTGAGATTTCGTTAATAGTTGTCATAAGAAATAAGTTTTGTGACCCCGTTCGAGGTCGGTTAATAATTATATTTATTTTTCTCTTATGCAAATATAGAAATAATATTTTAAATATGCAATAATTAAGGGAGCCCAGATGTTAGTGTTTCTGAACTCCCTGAGGTATATTAACTGATTGGGAGATTAGTATAATTCATCGGCCAGTATTGGTTCCTTGGGCTTATTTAATTTCTCTTTAGAACGTCTTGTAGCCCAATTCTCGTAGGGTTTGTAACTGAAGGTACGTGTTGTTTCATCGTATGCAGCATATACCATTTGTTTACGGGATATTCTCCTTCCGTAAGTTTTCTTAAGATTAGCAAACCAATCTAGATACTCCTGTAAAGAGTTAAAGATTTCTTTGTTCCCGTCTAAATCATTTTTAGGACGGGTTTTCCATGTTGCTTCTATATAGCATTGATGTAGGGTGATTGAAATAAAGTATCGGCACCAACTACCACCAAAGATAGTGCCCATGGAGAATTCTATCTCCCGAGCAACTAATGGACTAACGTTATACTTTGTCATGCGATTGAGAAATTAAGTTGGAAAATCCAGTTGTTTCTATCGAGTTGATTGAATGATATGAACCTCCCATCGTTATCGGTAAATTCATTCATGAATTGAACTGCAGCAGATGCTAATTGCCCCTTATAGGGATTAGTATCGGCAGTTATGATTGATTCGAAAATGAAAGAATAATAGGTGGTATCATAGATTTGTACCTGATTAATGTCCAAGCAATTGAGTTTGTAATCATCCTCTAGTTTGATTAAGAGTCCCATTAGGAAATTAAGAAGACTACCCTGTTCATCAGAGTCAAGTTCAAATGTAGATTTCTTTTCTAAGAAATTGCGAACTACCTTAGTTAGTTCGTCTGCTTGATTGTAAGTTACTGAGTTCGTTTTCATATTTTTGTCTATTTTTAAAATGATATGCAAATATAAGCATTTTTATTTTTATAGAAAAATATATCTATTTTATTTTTAAGGAGGCTGAGGATGTGTATACGCTAAGAAAGGCAGTGGATTAGACTGCCTTTCAATTATTAAGGTAATTGGGGAGTTAGCAAATATAGAGCCTCTCTTATAATTGAACTCTCCATAGGTTCTAAAGAGGGTTCCTTGTTCATTAGTCCACCTTTCTTCTTTTCGTTTTCAAATACTTCATGTATGGCTTGCTTTATTTTAGTAGCTAATACCTCTGATAACTCCTGAGATTTAAGAGAGATAAGTAACCCTTTTCGTATTTTCTCAACATCTTGGTTATTCTCAGTAATGGGTTTTGCTTCTATTAATTCTTGTATACCCGAGGAATATTCATCTAACCGTTCATATCCCAAATGTTGTAGGTCATTAATGAAGATACTGAATTCATCGTAAGTAAGTCTAGTATCAAAACCTACTCCATGATATAGTTGTACTAAAGGAGTAAGGATTCTTCTTAGTGTATTGAAATCCTTTAGATGGTCTAATTCTATCTCTGACCTAATTGGTACTTTATATACCTTTTCACCCTTCAGTACCACTAGCAGAACCATTAGTCTTGGTGGTAGTCTTTTCTCGTTCATAAGCAAGTTTTTGTATTATAAGTTGTACATAGGTATTTCTCTCTTTATAGATAAACATTACCGATAGAAGTATCTCATGTTTCGGTAATATCATCTGTATGAAATTGCCTGGAGCAATTACAGTAGCTACTACTGGAGAATCCTCCTGAGAGAAATTCTCTAATATCATTTCTGCCCTCTTAATGGGTTCTGGTTTTGTTGGGTCCAAAGTTAGGACTGGAGCAGTTATACATTCCTTGATGCCCTGTGTTAAGGCATTATATAACCATTCATCTTTTATATCCTCTACTTGGAGGTTTTTCATTGTAATCATATCCTAAACCTATTTAGAGTCCATACACCCAGGATATTAGAGAATACCCATAGTTCCCAGTTTTTGTAAAAGTTATAGGGTTTACTGAATTGAGATGTTTGAAATATTATCTGATTTGGTGTTCTAGATAACATTTCTGCATGACAAGTTAATACTCCAGAAGATAATTGAGCTTTAAAAGCTTTAATAATATCTTCATCACTTTTAGTCTCTAATGAGGTAAGCAATTTAATAAATTCTACCTCTACACCTTGAGACATGTTTACATTTCTGAAGGCAAACTTTTCTTTATTTTCCATATTCGTCATTTTTAGATAAGAACTCTTGAGCTAGTTCATCTTGAGTTCTTTCGATTATGTTCTTTACTATTGTTTTATTTTCTACTCTAGCCCACATATATAGCATGCCCAATTGAGCATCCATATAGCAATCTATAAGAGATGGGTCCTTTCTAAATACATCCCATTGTTTTACGAAATTTGTTCGAACCAAATCCCTATAACCCTGGTCTGATATGCCATCTTGGTCTATATAAGCAGATACCCTTTTCTTGACTTCTAAAAGAATTTTCTCTAAGCTTTCTGGTAATCTGAAATTTTCTGGTAAGTTATGATATACCAAAGCATTAGGTATCAATTCCTCAAAGGTAAACTGATTATCGAATAGATTTTTAGGATATCTACCTGAAAATATCAATGGTAGCTTATACCTTAGCAACGATGGTACTACGTCGTATATAGCATAATGTCTTCTATATTCTCGGTACAAGTCAAAATATAGATTCTCATCGAATATACCAGATTTCCTCATTATTGCCTGTAAAGTATTATAAGCAGCATTGATATGAGTATTACTCAATTTGAATACTAAGTTGCCATTTTTAATAGCAATGAGTTCACTACAGCATCTCTTTCGTCTAAATAAGTTCATGTGATTAAAATGTAAAGTCAATGTATATTTTCCTTTTTCCCTTGAGAAATTTTTCGTGATTTGAGTCATCATACTTATGGCAAGCATAAGTCTTAGATGATTTATCATAATGGTCTCTTACCCATACTGGAGCAGTATCAGTTGGTTTTAATTTAAAGTATGTACCCTGATTAACCTTGTTAACCTGAGTCTCTTTGTAAGATGTCTTTGGTAGTTCCATATTTTTGTCTATTTTAAAATTGATATGCAAATATAATTCTTTCTTTTTAAATATGCAATATCCGGATATAACTATGGAAGCTTACTATTTCGGAGGAATTGAGATGCAAATGAGCCATCCTCTTTTTCTTCTTCCCCGAAGTCTTCATATTGGTATAACTCTGGGTCTTCTTCGTCTGGGTCTATACGCATTTCGATTTCTCTACGTAGTTCATGATGTTCTTTAGAGAATGAAGACATAGCTCCCTTATAATCATCAGTAATTTGCATTAACTCTGCTTTATTAAGGTTAAGACCCTCTTTACTTGTATCTACTCCTTCTTGTTTAGTAGCAACTACTTCCGGTAGAGACTTAATGTCATACCTATCCTCCAATAGTTTAGCCTCTTCTGGTTTATCTAATACCCTTTGTGATTCCAATACGATTTGACGTGCCTCTTCAACGGTAATTGCATTTTGCTGTGTTACGTTGTTCTGTTGATTAAATTGAGCAAAGATATTTGTAGTACTTCCTCCAGTAAGATTACGTACTATTGATTGCAGAGATGTAGAGGATTCAAGCTTTAATTTAAGGGCCTTTCCCAGCTCGGCAGATATAAACGGTACATATTTCCCTCCCTGAGATTCTCTTAGGATATTAACCTGATGGGCTATTTCCATACGGTCTTCCAAAGCCCATGCTAGTTGTTCTCCCATTAACGCTTGAAGTAAATCTTCTGCTTTTTCTTTATCCCATATTCTAGAGCTTAATAGCCTATCTCTCATAAATACCCGTATGTAGTTAATATCTATACCCATACGATATGAGAATGTATTTATATCATAGGTGATACCACATAATACACCATTACCCATCAGCCATTGATTAATAATGTAGTTGTGTATCTTTATCAGAAGTTCATCATTTGGGTTCTTCTGATATTCTAATGCCATTGCAGTAGTCCCCATAGGTCTTGGGAATCTTACCATTTTATTTTCCTTTTCTGACATACAAATGAGATTTTCTGATATCGGAACTTTCATCATAACCCATATACTCTAAATCGAACCTTACATACAGATTCAAAGATAGGTTATAGAAATATCCCTTATATTTTTTCTTACTTACTGATAAATTAAAAGGTTCACCAGAGATTAGGTCCCTGGTGAATACTAAATTACCTTTCCCAGTGATGGGAATATTAAGGCAAAGCTTATAATCCCCTACCTTAAATTTATTCCCATGCAGGTCTGTGATTTCCCTTGCCATAGTTTGCCTTTTTATGGTTCGTAGGTTTTTTGTCTTGTTTACTACGGTTATTGGTTATCCCCTTTTGCTCTTCGATTAATTTCTGAACCTTTGGGAATAACCTTTGCCTTAGGGGAACTACCTGAGTAGCGAAAAAGGCATTCCATAATTTCTGGGTTAATGGTTCTCCTATTTTAAGTTCTGAGATTGCCCAGAATTTAGTTTCGAAATTCTTAACTATTTCCCTAAATCGGTAGTAGTATATATTGCCAGTCTTTTTATCTATCCCAATTGTAGTGGTTTGGCAATAATCTAGAAATTCTTTACCTAATTCGGATATAAACTCTTCCCTTTTAAAATCATAATTCTCTTGGTCGAGCTTAAATAATTTTACGTAATTGATTGCTTCCATATAGATTTAGTTTGTGATTATTAAACGAGGTATACTTTCATCTGTAATCTGAAATAAGTACCCTCTTACATCATCCTCATAATAAGAGGACCAATAGGTTCTCCTAACTCTGAAGTTATCAAGGATTGCCCCTTTGGGATTTCTCATTACTTTCCTTTCTGATGAGCACGACAAGCTGTTTCTGCAAAAGGTGCAGGACAGGCTGTTTGCGGTAGGCTCTTATCTTGCAACAGATCGCGAAAGGACCAGACTCAAGGAAGCGAGCATCATTACTCCGGAACAAGTGGAAACGATAGAGCATGAAATTGACCGGTTGGATGACACGCTTCCTCCCTTATCCGCTTTCGTGCTTCCGGGCGGATGTCGGGGAGCGGCTGTTTGCCATATTTGCCGCACCGTTTGCCGTCGTGCCGAACGCCGTATTCTTACTTTGGCAGAGCAGGCAGATATTTCTTCGGAGTTGTTGGCTTACGTCAATCGTTTGTCTGACTATTTGTTTGTTCTTTCGCGTAAAATGAATCAAGACGAGAAAAAAGAAGAAATATTTTGGAATAATAGTTGCAAGTGAAATATTTTGTTATACTTTTGCCGAAAAATAAAAATAGGAATTAATATTCACAATTTTAATACTTAGAAACTATGTATTGGACATTGGAATTAGCATCTAAATTGGAAGATGCCCCTTGGCCGGCAACTAAGGACGAGCTGATAGATTATGCCATGCGTTCGGGTGCTCCGCTTGAGGTTATTGAAAACCTGCAGGAAATGGAAGATGAAGGCGAGATTTATGAAAGTATTGAAGATATTTGGCCCGATTATCCCAGCAAAGAAGATTTCTTCTTCAACGAGGAGGAGTATTAATACGCTTTGATTGAATTTTATCCGCCGATTTGAGGATAAGACAAATTATAGGAAGAGGTAGTACGAAGGCCTTTGCTATGGCTGGGATACTATCTCTTTTCTTTTTTTCATAGCATTAATGATGACACAAACAGGAGAGGCACCCCGTTTGCCCGAATTGAAAGAACGCCATTTGCCCGAGAACTGCCGGCAAGGCGTAACGGAACTTTTGAAAGATACGTATGGTTACGACCACTTCCGTAACCTTGAGATTTACGCAGACTTGTTTAGGAGCAGAGAGACGCTTTGTATCTCTCAGGGGCAACTGATTGAGAATGTGATCCGGGAAGCGGAAAAGGCGCAGAAAAGAGAGGCAGAGCCGGAGAACATTCTGCTGACTGCTCCGACTGGTTCGGGAAAATCCTTATTGTTCCAGCTTCCGGCTATTTATTTGGGGAAAGAATATAATCTGCTGACCATTGTTGTTTCTCCTTTAAAGGCTTTGATAGTCGATCAGGTAGAGGGCTTGCAGGATTTGGGCTATCAGCGTGTGGCGTATGCATCTTCCGACCTTTCGCCGGAGCAGAAAATGGAAGTTTACCGGGCAGTGCGTGAAGGTGAAGTCGATTTGTTTTATCTCTCTCCTGAACTGTTGCTTTCTTATGATATAAAACACTTCGTAGGCAACCGCCGTATTGGTATGGTTGTTATTGATGAGGCGCATACGGTAACCACCTGGGGCAAAGAGTTTCGTGTGGACTACTGGTTTTTGGGGCGTTATCTGAGTGCCTTGAAGCAGAATCTCGGTTATACATTTCCTTTGTTTGCGTTGACTGCCACTGCCGTATGGAATCCCAAGGGTGGCAATGATATGGTATTCGAAACTATCCGTTCGTTGCAAATGGAGCCCTGTGTGCTTTATGTCGGTACAGTGAAGCGTAAGAATATCGGTTTTGATATCCGGCAGCTTACGCTGGAGGAGGGAGAAACTTACGACAAAGGAAAACAGCGTGTCATATCCGAACGTGTGGAAAACTTTCTCGACGGACATAAAACACTGCTCTACTATCCCTTTGCAGGTGGCATAGACATGCGTATAAAAACCTGGGTACGTTCTGCCGACTGGCGTTTGGTGGCTTCTTATTATGGCAAGAAAGACAAAGAACAGAAAGCCGCTATTGTACAAGAATTTAAGGAAGGCATGAAACGGATGATTGTTGCCACAAAAGCTTTCGGTATGGGAGTAGATATCAGTGATATCGACCGCGTCTACCATGTGGCGCCTTCCAGTACCTTCGTCGATTATATTCAGGAAATAGGTCGTGCTGCTCGTGATGCGGATGTTCAGGGTGTTGCTGCCACCGACTATCATGAACGCGACTTTTATTATATGAAACGCTTGCATCAAACCGGCAATATTGCGCAGGACCAGTTGGCGTTGATCTTGAAAAAACTCATGGAAGTATACCGGATGAAGGGGGAGAAAGAAGAAATTCTCGTATCGCTGTCCGACTTTGAGTTTGTGGTAAAGCTGCCGCGTACAAAAAACAAGCTGGAGTATGAATCCGAGTTGGGGCAACTCATCAAAACCGCCCTGTTATGGTTGGAGGATGATCTGTCACAACGTTACGGAAGGCGTCTGCTGGAGGTGAGCCCGCAAAATCTGCTGACGGAGGGATACATCCAAGATAAAACAGGTGATACCTTTGTGCGCGAATTCCGGGCCTATCTGACGAAAGTGGAAGATGAAGAAGGCGTTTATCGTGCACGCTTGGATAGTCTTTGGGAGGAACGTTTTCCTGAATTGGGGTATAGGGAGTTCAAACAGAAGCTGAATAACGGAACGTTATGGGAAGGCTCTCGTGCCGTTTCCGTTGGCAAGCACGAGGTGTTGCTGAAAGAGGATACGGCGGTGATCCGCCAGCGTATGGATTCACTGTTCAAAAGTTTGGTGACGATGCTGAAAACCGCTTTGTTGAAAACGAAAGGCCGTTTCGATGAAGAAGAGCTGCGCGCGGTGTTTGCCGAGCATGGCATGGATGTTCCCTCTGCCAAACGTTTCATTGGTTCGTTGCTGGAGAGCCGTACTGAAGAAGGGCGCAGCGTGAGCTACATCAGCAGTGTCAAGAAGAAAGAATCAAATGAGCTTTCGTTTACGGTTACCAAAGGTTTCGACCTGCTCTTGTCGCGTTATCAAAAACTGTTTACTCAGCGCATTGCAGGCACTAAAGGCGAGCGTTTGCAGTTCTATTGCACTCCGTTTTCCGATTTGAATATGCTGCTCAATCTTCTTTCTATGCTCGACTGTCTTTCGTTCAGCGTAGAAGGTGGTGGAACGCCTTGTGTGCATGTCCGGTTCAATGACCCCGGTCTTCTGCAACAGTTGGCAGATTCCAATGAATACCATAATCTTATTTTGGACACGAACGAACGTATTTTTGAAGAACAGATAGACTTGTTTTCTTCTTTCTTTGGCACTGACATCTTGACGGACGATCAGCGTTGGGATTTTGTAGAGGAGTATTTCACCGGAACGAGTGTGGAGGAGTTGAAAAAGAAATACATAGGTGAATGAGTGTTCTATTTCTGCCTTTACAGTTTTTGGAAAGCCAGTCGTTCATCTCCATTTAGCAGGTAGATGATGCCGCAGTATTGGAAGCCGTATTTTTTGAGGATATATTGCAGGATGTGGTTGTCACGATGTGTGTCTGCACGTAGATTGGGTATTTGGCGGTAGCACCATTGCAGGCAGGCAGATGCTACGCCTTTGCTGTCTTCCGTACTGGCCAGACGGTGGATAACGCCGTAAGGTTGTTTGTCATCTATCCATGCACCGTCATAGATGTGCGCATAGGTAGGGTCATCTCCTTGTATGAAGGCGAAGGTTCCCACTATTTTCTGTTCTTCATCAAGACATACATAGCTGTTCCCGTTTTCAATATCTTTTTTGATAATCTCTTCGGTAGGGTAGCCGCCGGTCCATTGTTTGGTGTTCCCGTTCTTGCGCATGATGCGCTTTCCCTGTTCAAAGATATCCATAAGGATGGCAAGTTCTGTGATTTCGGCTTTTCTGATTTCTATCATAATCTGTAATAAAAAGGAATGTGATCCTGATAAAGAATGTTTCTGCAAAGGTAGTCAATCTATGTTTTCCGGCAATGCGTCGGGCTATTTTCGGTTACTTTACATATAAATTTTGAACTCAAGGCCGGCTGGTAAAAGACATGCGGTATAATCGGTTTCTACAAGCGGTATATTTGCTTTATGCGTAGAATAATCACTGCAACAACAGGCAGGTAAATAAGAGAATTTAAACCGAAGTCCGGGCAGGATATACAAAGGCAATGTGTTTGAAGTTTTGCCGCTACTATGAACAATTTGGGATACTCATTGTTCTTTTTAGGGATATTTTACATATATTTGTCCCGAAAATTTAAACATATTGAATTATGAAAAAGATTTTTAGTGCTTTTATGATAGCTATATGCTGTTTGGCAATGGCTATGCCTGCCCAGGCTCAACTTATTAAGTTTGGTGTGAAAGGCGGTTTGAATTTGTCAAAACTGAGTTTCTCCAAAGAGGCGAAGGATATTTTGAAAAGTGATAATACTACCGGTTTCTTTTTCGGTCCGATGGCGGAAGTTACAATTCCTGTTGTTGGTTTGGGAGTGGATGGTGCTTTGCTATACTCGCAGCGAGGAGAAAATGATTGGAAGCAGCAAGGTATTGAGATCCCTGTCAATTTGAAGTATACAATTGGTCTGGGTAGCATGCTGGGCGTGTTTGTAGCAGCCGGTCCTGACTTCTTCTTTAATTTTAAGGATATGAATAAGGAAGGTTTTGATAAGAAAAGTACGCAGGTTGGTTTGAATCTTGGTGCAGGTGTAAAATTGATAAAACACTTACAGATTGGTGTTAATTATCAGATTCCGTTAGGTGACAGTTTTGATTTGAAAGAGTTGAAGGATGCCGGGGTGAAAACTAAGACCTGGCAGATTTCCGCTGCTTATATCTTCTAAAGAGGGTTAACGAATATATAGACTCTATGGCGCTACCGATTTTGATTGGTAGCGCCATTTTTTTGTTTTATCTTTGCCGCTATAATGGAAAAGTTCGTTGATGTCATATTGCCCCTTCCCCTGCATAGCAGCTTTACGTATTCTCTTCCGGAAGAGATGGCGGGAGATGTACAGATTGGTTGCCGGGTGATAGTGCCTTTCGGGCGGAAGAAGTATTATACTGCGATTGTGCGGAATATACATTATTCTGCGCCGACAGAGTATGAGGTGAAAGAGGTGAGTGCCTTGCTGGATGCGCATCCGATCCTGTTGCCCGCACAATTCAAGTTTTGGGAATGGCTGGCTGATTATTACCTCTGCACTCAAGGGGATGTTTACAAGGCGGCTCTTCCTTCGGGATTGAAGTTGGAAAGCGAAACAATGGTGGAATACAATCCCGACTTCGAGCCGGATGTGCAATTGTCGGATAAGGAACTGAAAATCTTGGATCTACTCTCTGCAGAACCCGAACAATGTGTTACGAAGCTGGAAAAAGAGAGTGGCGTCAAAAATATTCTGTCTGTTATAAAATCCTTATTGGACAAAGAAGCCATTTTCGTAAAAGAAGAATTGAAGCGCACTTACAAGCCAAGAACGGAAACCCGCGTGCGTCTGACGAAAGCGGCAAGTAATGAGCATCGTTTGCATTTCTTCTTTGATGAATTGCAGCGTCGTGCTCCCAAACAATTGGATCTGTTGATGAAGTACATAGAGCTATCCGGCTGTTTGGGAAAGGTGCAGAAGGAGGTAGCGAAGAAAGAACTTTTGCAACGGGCTTCCGCTACTCCTGCCGTATTTAGCGGATTGGTGGAACGGGGAGTTTTTGAGGTCTATCAGCAGGAGATTGGCCGATTGAATACAGCTTTTGCCGGAAACACATTCTCCCTGAATCCCTTGAACGGACATCAACAGCGTGCACACGATGAGATCGTGGATAGTTTCCGGACTAAAAATGTTTGCCTGTTGCATGGAGTTACATCCAGTGGAAAGACTGAGATTTACATTCATCTGATAGAGGAGGTCATCCGGCAGGGGAAACAAGTGTTGTATCTGTTGCCGGAAATAGCATTGACTACACAAATCACCGAACGGCTGAAACGGGTATTCGGTTCGCGCCTCGGCATCTATCATTCCAAGTTTCCCGATGCCGAACGGGTGGAGATTTGGCAGAAACAACTATCGGATAGCGGATACGACATTATTTTGGGGGTGCGTTCTTCGGTCTTTTTGCCTTTCCGCAATTTGGGGCTGATTATTGTAGACGAGGAACATGAGAATACTTATAAGCAACAAGATCCGGCTCCCCGTTATCATGCACGTAATGCAGCTATTGTGCTGGCTGCATTGTATGGCGCCAAAACTCTGTTGGGTACGGCGACTCCGTCAGTGGAAACCTGGTACAATGCTACCTCCGGCAAGTATGGACTGGTGGAATTGAAAGAAAGATATAAAGAGATACAGATGCCGGAAATTATTCCGGTGGATATTAAAGAATTACAGCGCAAGAAGCGGATGAACGGCCCGTTCTCTCCTTTGCTGTTGCAGTATGTTCGTGAGGCTTTGGAGCAGAAAGAGCAGGTTATCCTGTTTCAGAACCGCAGAGGGTTTGCACCGATGATAGAGTGCCATACGTGCGGATGGGTGCCTAAATGCAAGAACTGTGATGTGAGTTTGACATATCACAAGGGGCTGAACCAATTGACATGCCACTATTGCGGATACACCTACCAACTGCCCCGCATCTGTCCGGCCTGTGAAGGGGTGGATTTACGCAATCGCGGTTTTGGTACGGAGAAGATAGAGGATGACGTCAAGCGCCTGTTTCCTGAGGCGGCCGTTGCCCGTATGGACTTGGACACAACCCGCACGCGTTCTGCTTACGAGCGTATAATTGCGGATTTCGAACAGGGAAAAACGGATATTCTTATCGGGACGCAAATGGTTTCTAAGGGATTGGACTTCGACCACGTGAGTGTGGTGGGCATCCTTAATGCCGATACAATGCTGAATTATCCGGATTTTCGCGCCTATGAGCGTGCTTTTCAACTGATGGCTCAGGTGGCAGGGCGTGCAGGGCGGAAGAACAAACGGGGAAGGGTGGTGCTGCAAACCAAGAGTATCGAGCATTCCATTATCCCTCAAGTGATTGGTAACGACTATGAAGGCATGGTGAACGGACAGCTTGCCGAACGGCAAATCTTTCATTATCCGCCTTACTATCGGTTGGTATATGTGTATCTGAAGAATCGCAATGAAACCTTACTCGATTTAATGGCGCAGACTATGGCGGGCAAGTTGAGTGCTATTTTCGGAAACCGGGTGCTGGGGCCGGACAAACCGCCGGTGGCGCGTGTGCAAACGTTGTTTATCCGTAAAATCGTGGTGAAGATTGAAACGAAAGCACCTATGGCGCGTGTTCGCGAACTGTTGTTGCAAGTGCAAAAAGACATGGTTATGGAAGACCGTTTCAAGTCATTGATTGTGTATTATGACGTGGATCCGATGTAGGAACTATAAATAGCAAACATGTTTGATTATGAAAGATAAGAAAAAAATACTTTTTGTCTGCCTGGGCAACATCTGCCGTTCTTCTTCGGCAGAAGGGGTGATGAAGCATTTAATAGAGCAGGCAGGGCGTGAAGACGAGTTTGTCATTGATTCGGCGGGTATCCTTTCCTACCACCAGGGAGAACTGCCCGATAGCAGAATGTGTGCCCACGCTGCACGCCGCGGTTACAACCTGACACATCGTTCCCGTCCGGTACGTACGGATGATTTCTACAATTTCGATTTAATCATCGGAATGGACGACCGTAATATTGATGATTTGAAGGAGCGGGCCCCTTCCACCGAAGAGTGGAAAAAGATACACCGCATGACAGAGTATTGTACCAAGTTCACCCATGCCGACCATGTTCCCGATCCCTACTACGGAGGAGCCGAGGGCTTTGAATATGTGCTTGACGTCTTGGAGGATGCGTGCGCAGGGCTGCTTGAAGCCATTAATGATTAGTTGTCACTTCCTGATTCACAGCTCGCCACTTCCTCTTTTGTCCTGATAGAAGCGTTTGTTGTCGTTGAGGCTGCATGTTGCATCCACTCCGGCTTGTTGTAACCGTTCGGCAATTTCGTTCAGCCTCTTTCTCGAAACCCTCCCGATATAAAAAAGACGGTAGCGGTAGTCTTTGTCGAGCAATTCCATGATGTGCGTGAACGTCTGTTCGCGGGCAAAATCGAAATTTACTTTTCGCAGGTCCGTATAGGGGTAACGGATTGTTCTTCCTACGCTGTGCACAGTAAGGGCATCATTGTCCAATGTCAGGTAGCAGAACCGGGTCATCAGCATGCAGATGAAGAAGAGGCTCAGCCCGAACGATAGTATGGCGGGAATGAATCCCCACCAGGCATCGCCGCTGATGGAATAGTATCCCAATATCAGAAACGTGAGGAATAATATAAAGAACCAGAACATATACAGAGAAGGGCGCTGATAGGTTTCTGCCGGAAGCGTGCCTTCACTCCGGTTGCATGGAGAGTAGTTGGCGAAAGGTATTCCTTGCGACACAAGAAAGCGGACGAGTGATGACGGATGTTTGAAAGGCGGCATATGCAGGATTCTGTCCTGTTTTTCTTTTAGATGAAAGACGAATATCCCCGGACCATACCGGTCTTTTCCTCCCGCGATATTTTCGTGAGGGTCCCGGCGATACCGTTTCATAAAACTGAAACTTTCAATCTGGTGCAATTGGATCCGTTGGCTTTGCAACAGATGTTCTGCTCTTTGGCGTTCTTTGGCGCTGACTTCCATAGGTTCTACTTTTTAAGTTCGGGATAACTGATGCGGGTGTGGTAGATCGTTTTCAACTTCTCTTTGAAGACGTTTTTCACTGTCGCTATGTCTTTGAAAGTGATGGGACATTCCTTGAAATAACCTTCCTCTACCTGGGAATCGATTATTTTGTCTACCAGATTGCTGATGCTTGCCTCCGTATATTCGGGCAGGCTGCGTGATGCCGCTTCTACGGAGTCTGCCATCATCAGGATAGCTTGCTCCTTGGTGAACGGATTGGGGCCCGGATAGGTGAATAACTCGTCGTTGGGCTCTTCGTCGGGATGTTCGTTCTTCCAGGATATATAGAAATATTTTGTTTTTCCACGACCATGATGGGTTGTGATGAAGTCTTTGATGACTTTGGGAAGATTGCTCTTTTCCGCCAGCTTCAATCCGTCCGTTACGTGGCTGATCACGACCTGTGCGCTCTGTTCGTAGCTGAGGTTCTTGTGTGGGTTGACGCTGCCCGACTGGTTCTCGGTGAAGAACACCGGGTTCTCCATTTTGCCGATGTCATGGTATAAGGCTCCCGTACGCACCAACTGGCTTTTCGCTCCGATGCGGTTGGCGGCTTCGGCGGCAAGGTTGGCCACCTGCATGGAGTGCTGGAACGTGCCCGGTACAGTTTCCGACATGCGCCGCAATAGGCTGTTGTTGATGTTGGACAGTTCCACTAAAGTGACGTTCGATGTGAAGCCGAAAGTCTTTTCCACCAGGAAAAGCAGCGGATAGGTAAAGAGCAGCAACACGCCGTTTATTATGAAGTAGGTGTACATGCTGCCATTCAGTTTCGACAGATCGTTCTCGGTTATCAGTTCAAAAGCAAAGTAAACGGCCATATAGGTCAGGATTACCAGAATGGCTGTGCGGAACAACTGTGAGCGTTGCGACAGCTCTCTCAGACTGAAAATGGCGATCAGGCCTGCCGTAAGTTGCAGCAGGATAAACTCATGCGGATAGCGCAGGCAGATGGAGCAAATCAGTATGGTGACGACTTGCGTGAGGAAAGCGGTTCTTGAGTCGAGGAACACGCGTATTATGATAGGCAGCATGGCATAAGGAATGATGTAGACATTGAATATGTTGTTGGCTACCATAATGGCCGTTACCACACAATAAAACATGATAAGGGCGAAAAGCAGCGAGAGGCTGCCCTTGCGGTTGTAATAGTCCTTGCGGAAAAGGTCGAGATAGAGCATAAAGCAGAGCATGAAGATACTTACGTACAGCACCTGCCCGGCCAGCATCAACCGCTTCTGGCCGATGGATTCACTGCGCTGGATGGATTCTTTACGCAGGCTTTCGAGGATGTTGTAGGTCTCTTGGTTGACTATCTCGCCCCGGTCGATGATTTTCTGCCCGCTCAAGACGATGCCGTTGGCCCATGAGTAGTTGTCGAGGACTTCTTTCTTTGCGGTCTCTGTTCGCTGGACGTCGTAGGTGAGGTTGGGCGACAGGTATTCGTTGAGGGAACATTGCCGGAGTATGTTCGGCTGGTAATGCATGGTGTCGGCGGTGAGGAGATAGGCATACGCCTGCTTGACGGAATAAAGTTTGTCGATGTCCCGTTGGCTGGCGAGCTTGTCGTTTATCACCATGATGGCGGATGTGCTGTCCTTGTGCAGTTGCCCCAGTTCTTCGGTGGAGAGTATCCCTGCCCGGTACACCTCGGAGAGTATTTTCTCTATATGGCGGATGTAATCGGTAGAGGGCAGGACATCCCGCAAATGCGTCTGGTAATCGTTTTTCAGCTTCTTGATCACTTCTTTTTCTGTGTTCTTGTCCAGTTGGAAATAGGGTTGGAAAGAAGCCAAGATGCTGTCCTGCTCTCTTTTCACAACTTGGTCGTCTTTGTAGATGGGGAAGTCGAAGGTGGCCATCAGTTGTCCGTACTTCCAGGGTTTGTCAATGTCGAACTGGTAGTTGAACTTGCCGTCCCTCGGCAGAAAATAGACAATAACCCCGACGGTTCCTATGAAAATAAGCGCCTTATATATCAAATCTCTGAACGAGAACTCTTTGTTTTTTCCTTTGAAATAACTCATATCGGTTGAAATTTTTGCGAAAAGTACAAAAAAAAACAATAGTGTGGAAAAAA
>ENA-OPCL01000042-OPCL01000042.1-human-gut-metagenome-genome-assembly--contig:-NODE-42-length-108235-cov-8.187262_pt1 | contig 108235 bp, 137 predicted proteins | sample MGYA00241251_ERZ501482 | MGnify/ENA primary metagenome ERZ501482 (study PRJEB25962, sample SAMEA2042581) | human gut metagenome | biome: human gut; feature: human-associated habitat; material: faeces... | reverse complement strand
GTGTTAAGCCTGTAGCTAGCGTTCATCCTGAGCCAGGATCAAACTCTTCATTGTAGAATATCTTTAACCTTCACCCATAAGGGAAAGGCATCTGTTCTGTTTCCGGACTCCCTGAACTTACCCGTTTTTCTCGTTTCTTTTCACACCCCCGTATATGGCCAGCATACACGGGAATCATGACGGTTCGTTTCTTTTTTACCCTTGGATGACCTCTAAGAAGAACAACGTCCTCCCCAAAAACCATCCAAGCTCTTGTACTACTTTCTCTCTTTATGTAAGACTTTCAATGAACTCTTCTTTCTTCCGCCCCCGTTCCGCGCGGCCTCAAAAGGCCTTGCTTCCCGAAAGCGAGTGCAAAGGTAGGCACTTTTCCCGTAATCACCAAATATTATAACCACTTTTTTTCAAGCGAAAACTCCTGCAAATTTAGGAAAACTTCCCTAAACAAACAAGGAATATGCTGTAAAACATATATTTAACACTCGAAATCACCCGCGATTTAAGGGGTAACTTTTTTTCTAAATGGAAGGAGAAGGAGACAAAAGAAGAGGAGAAAAGGGGAAGGAAAACGCGGGAACGAAGGAGGAAGAAGAGGAAAAGGCGGCGGGGAAAAGGGGGAATGGCACAGGGAAGGCGGGGGCAACGAGGCTGAAAACACGCACAAGGGGAACGGAAAGCCCAAGGACGGAGATAGGAAGGGCAGAAAGGACGACAAAGAGGAAGAGGTACCGGGACAAAAGACACACAAGGAAAGTGCAGGGTATGTGTCAGGAGGCGTACACAAAGGAGAGATAAAAGGGATGGGCAAAGGCTGTAAAAGAGGAGGAGGTTCCGAGACAAGAAAGACGAATACAACCGGACAGAGGACGCACAACAAGGAAAGCATGGAAGACGCACCGGAGCAACGGAACGAATTGGAACGGAAAAATGGAGGGGGCTGCAAGGATTGCAAAAAGGAGAAAGCACAGGAACAGAGGCACACACAAGGAAAGTATGGAAGACGCAATGGAACAACGGGACGAATTGGAACGGAGAAATGGCTGGGGCGGCAAGGATTGCAAAAAGGAGAAGACACCGGAACAGAGGGCACACACAGGGAAAGCACGGAAGACGCACAAGAAGCCACACATGAAAACACCTCATATATATTAAGGTGGAAACCGGGAAGACAGGGAAAGGACGGGGCACCCACCGGCTGACCGAAGACAAGAGAAACAACTATCCGGAAGAGAAGACCGGGCAAGGAAGGCCGAAAACGGAAGGGAAACGACGGACGCCGGACAAAAAGACCGTCCGGACTGAAAACGGAAAACGACCTCAGCATCCACCGAAACAAAGCGGTACTTAACCGCCACCGTGCACACAAACCCGGCCACAGCCGCCCCCGCAAGCCCCCTACCCTGCAACATCACGGCCGCCCGGCAGACAAAGGAGGATTTTCATGGGCTGCTTATGGGAACGACGATACGGGACGGACCGGACAAGTCCGCCACGGCAAAAGCGAATACCCATACCTACCGGACAAAGAACCGTAAGACGGAACAGGAAGGACCGTCGTCCCATCCGGTTACAGTCGCCTTGAAAACCGTACCCCCAGGCCCGACAGAAAGACAGGAAAAGAAAGAAAAAACAATCAGAAAGACAACAAAAACACCCAAAAACGGGGCACAGAAAACCTCATCCGAGGCAAATCCGTAGCCCCAGACCTGAATATTTATGCAAAACACGCACCCAATCCTGCATATATACCGTATATCATACACTCCGTCTCAGCCAAACGGAAAATCAATCGGAAGCGAACGGTTTTACGTTCGGCGCACAAAATGGAGACGACCGGCCGGGAACGGAAAACGGCACGGCTGAAAACGGGAAAAGACAAGCATCCGGGCCACGGAAACACCCCCTCAGAACCGCAGCCCGGATTTATCTGAAAGAAAAACGGGACACATCTTGAATAACCATAAGGCACCCAAAAAAGCCCCGTTACCTGACACGCCGGAGGACCGCCGGCGCACACCCGAACCCCGTACACGGCAAAAGGAAAGCAAAAGCCGACCCCACCCTGGCAAAACGGTAAAAACCCGACACCGCGAGAATCGAATAAAATCCATCAACGCCGGAACCACTGACGAATACGGCAAACATAAAGGCCTAAATCTGACGTTCTGACAAAAAGACAATGATAAAAAACAAATGGAGCCAAGAAGGAAAACAACACAATATAAAAAGAAAAACATGAAATTGGACTTTACAATCAGTTCCTCGCTGCATTCATTAAAAACAGAATACAAAAGCTCAAACCACCCTCTACTCACCAGACAAAAAGCCCCCGATATATACCAATAAGAGGACGTGTCATCTCGACACATCCTCTTTCCATAATCTCATATAGGTATTAGTTTTTTTAAGGTAAAAAGATTGTTTTCAGAATAACTTTTGCAAATATCGGATTTTCCGGTCAACTACACAAATAAAAAAGGATGTTTCTTAGCATAAAAAAAGAGCATTCATTTTATTCTCTTTAAAAAACTCTTCTTATACCTTATTATTATAGGAAAGACGAAAGTAATTTCCAATTTTTAATAGTATCTTTGCAACCATTATTGATAATTACGCAAAACAGATTGGTTATGACTGAAACAACTCATGCTGAATCATCAGAAAAGAAAGGACTTAATTTCGTAGAAGAAATAGTGGTGGAAGACCTGAAGGCCGGCAAGAACGACGGACGACTGCAAACCCGTTTTCCGCCGGAACCTAACGGATATCTGCATATCGGACATGCAAAAGCGATCTGTATGGACTTCGGCATCGCGGAAAAATACGGCGGTGTGTGTAATCTAAGATTGGACGACACAAACCCTATCAAAGAAGACACGGAATACGTAGAGGCCATCAAGGAGGACATACAGTGGCTGGGATTCAAATGGGGAGAAATCTATCATGCTTCGGACTACTTTCAGCAACTGTGGGACTTTGCCGTCAGACTGATTAAAGAAGGCAAAGCCTACATCGACGAACAAAGCAGCGAACAGATTGCCGAACAAAAGGGAACACCGACGCAACCCGGTACGCCCAGCCCCTATCGCGACCGTCCCATAGAAGAAAATCTGGAACTGTTTAACAAGATGAACAGCGGCGAGGCGGAAGAAGGTTCCATGGTGCTGCGCGCCAAGTTGGACATGGCCAATCCGAATATGCACTTCCGCGACCCCATCATTTATCGCATCATCAACAAAGAACACCACCGCACGGGCAGCAAGTGGAAAGCCTACCCGATGTATGACTTCGCGCACGGGCAAAGCGATTACTTTGAAGGAGTGACCCACTCCATCTGTACGTTGGAGTTTGTCCCCCATCGTCCGCTCTATGACCACTTCATCGATGAGTTGAAAGAAGGGAACGACTTGGCAGACCACCGTCCTCGTCAGATAGAATTCAACCGTCTGAACCTGACTTATACCGTCATGAGCAAACGCAAATTGCTCGCATTGGTAAAAGAAGGTCTGGTAAACGGATGGGACGACCCACGAATGCCGACCCTCTGCGGGTTCCGCCGCCGCGGCTACTCTCCTGAAGCCATCCGCAAATTCATCGACATGATCGGTTATACCAAGTTCGATGCCCTGAACGACTTTGCTATGCTGGAGGCAGCCGTACGTGAGGACCTGAATGCGAGAGCAACCCGTGTCTCGGCCGTACTTAACCCCGTAAAACTCGTGATTACCAACTATCCGGAAGGACAAGTGGAAGAGCTTGAAACCGTAAACAATCCCGAAAATGAAGCCGACGGAAGCCATATCATCGAGTTCAGTCGCGAACTGTGGATAGAACGCGAAGACTTCATGGAAGACGCTCCCAAGAAATACTTCCGCCTGACTCCCGGCAATGAAGTTCGTCTGAAAAGCGCTTACATCGTAAAGTGTACGGGATGCAAGAAAGACGAGAACGGCAACGTGACGGAGGTCTACTGTGAATACGATCCCATGTCGAAAAGCGGCATGCCCGGTTCGGACAGAAAAGTGAAAGGCACACTCCATTGGGTGAGCTGCGGACATTGCCAACCGGCCGAAGTGCGCTTATACGACCGACTTTTCAGCATAGAGAACCCAGGAGCTGAAGAACGCGATTTCCGTGAGTTGTTGAACCCAGAGTCACTGAAAGTCCTGCCCCAATGTTATGTGGAAAAATATGCAGCGACCAAAAAGCCGCTTGAATATCTGCAGTTCCAACGCATCGGTTATTTCATGATGGACAAGGACAGTACGGCCGAACATTTGGTATTCAATCGTACCGTAGGCCTGAAAGACACATGGAGTAAGAAAAACAAATAACATGTCGACAGAAGACCTCTCGTATTTTCAAGAAGAAGAATTCAAAAAGAATCTGGCTCTTTACGAGCAGATGTTACAAGGCGGTCAGTCGGTTTATCTGGAAGCAGACGAACTGACTGACATCGCCGAGTATTATCTCGTGCAGAACGACACGGACAAAGCTATGGCGTGTATCCAATACGCCCTGAACATCCACCCCGGTAGTATCGACCCTTTGATTTTCCTGGCGCGACAAAAGATGTTCAACGGCGACATCGAAGGTGCCAAAACCATACGCGACTGTATTACGGATCCCAACGACCGAGAAGTCATATTCCTCAACGCAGAATTGCTGTTGCGTGAAGGAAAAGAACAGGAAGCCACCACATACCTGTCCGAAAAAGCCGAAACGGAAGAAGAAGATGCCGCTTTGTTTGCATACGACACGGCTACACTGTTTTTGGATTACGGCTATTTGGAACAGGCAGCTCAATGGGGACAACGGGCGCTCGACATGGAACCGGACAACGAGAAGTTTCTGAAACTCAAGGCAGACCACCTCATCTCTTCCAATCGTCCGAAAGAGGCTATCGAGATATTAAATAGTTTGTTGGACATCAACCCTTACAACCTTAATGCATGGCACTCATTGGGCGAAGCCTATTTCGTATGCGAAGACTTTTCCAAAACCATGGAAACTGCTGATTTTGCATTGGCTATAGACGAGCACGACGCCCAAGCTCTTTTGCTGAAGGCCAACAGCCTGCTTCAACAACAGAATCTCGACGAAGCCCACCAACTTTATCTCCGATATTTCAAGGAACATCCGTCCAATGAAATTCCTTATCTTTTCGACGGGGTGTGCCTCTCCGCACTCGAACGCTACGACGAAGCCTTAAGCCAATTACTTAAAGCCGAAGAATTATCCCAAGGTTATTCTACGGAACAGCAACACATATATGCCAACCTTTCGGAGGTGTATAGCAGGCTACACGATACAGACAAAGCCTTTGGATATATCGACAAGATAAAAGAAATAAATCCGGATTACGAAGCAGACTTATACAAAGGGCATATCCTGATGCAAAACGAGAGAGAAAACGAAGCCCTCGAATGCTACAACACATTTATCCAAAGCCACGAAAACCCTTCGGAAGCTCATTTTCTCGTCGGCTTGTCTTTAGTGGAAAACAAACTGTACGAAAGGGCGAGAGAACATTTCTTGTATACGCTGAATCGCGATGCTTCACAAGACAAGGAAAGTCAAAAAGCATACGCCTATCTGGCCTATTGTGCGTTGATGCAAAACCGTTATCAGGAATTCATCGTCTTTCTGAAAATTGCTTGTGAAAAAGCTCCCGAAGCATTGGAATACACCGTGGGACGATTCATCCCGGAAGAAGTGGAAGCCAAGGATTTCTATCAGTATGTCTTAACTCACAGCGACATATTCACACACTTTAATCCGGATTCATCCGCCCCTGTAAAACCCATGTGAAAAGAAGCTTTCGCACCGTCTCTCCACATGGGCATATTTCCTGTCATTCGCTGAATTGCTTGATGCGTTGCTCTTCCGACAATTTACAGATGAGCAAAGTATCGTTCTTTTCTGCCACAATGAAACCATCCAGACCTTGTATTACGACTTTTTTCTCCTGAGTGGTATGAATCATACAGTTATGCGTATCATACACTGAAATATTCTTTCCGATACAAGCATTACCATAAGCGTCTTGAGGCGTATGCTCATGCAAAGAGCCCCACGTACCTAAATCACTCCATCCGAAGTTAGCCGGAAGCACGAATATCTCTTCTACTTTCTCCATGATGGCATAATCCACCGATATATTCTCACACTTCGGAAAATCACGGTTGATGGCTTCCTGTTCCTGCTCGCTGCCATATATGGGCATAAGCTGCTCGAAAATCTGCGCGATAGCGGGCTGATACACACGGAAGGCGTTGACAATCGTACTGACGTTCCACACGAATATTCCGGCATTCCAGAAATAATTATTCTTTTGGATATAGCGGCTTGCCGTGGCAAAATCAGGCTTTTCCTTAAAAGAATCCACCCGATAAATCTCCTTGTTACGTGCCGATGCAAAACCCAAGTCAGCCTGAATATATCCGTATCCGGTTTCCGGACGATTCGGCTTCATGCCCAAAGTCAAAATAGAGTCCGTCTCCGCCGTAAATGCCAAACCGGAAGTTATCACACGTTCAAACTCGGCCACATCCATGACGATATGATCGCTCGGCGTGACAACCACATTGGCTTTCGGATTCAACTTCTTGATACGCCAACTCACGTAAGCAATGCAAGGCGCCGTATTCCTTCGGCAAGGTTCCTTCAATATGTTAGATTCCGGAATTTCCGGTAACTGTTCACGTACAATATCCGCATAAGCTTCGGACGTCACCACCCAAATGTTTTCCGGAAAACAAATCCTTTTAAAACGATCCGCAGTCAATTGCAACAACGTACGTCCGCATCCCAATACATCGATAAACTGTTTCGGGCACTCCGGAGTACTCATCGGCCAAAAGCGGCTACCTATGCCACCGGCCATAATTACCAAATGATTATTACTTCTTTCCATGGTTCTATATTCACGAGAATAAGTTAAGTTACAAAATTACAACTATTTTTCTAATTCCATGCATAAATATACACGATATTTTCATCTTCTTTTTCCCTGTTTTATTTGCATTCAGCCAAACATTCGCGTACTTTTGCACATACAAATGAAATATACCACCGTTTTAAGCATTGCCGGTTCCGATTGCAGCGGAGGAGCCGGTATTCAGGCAGACATCAAGACGATTTCCGCTTTGGGATGTTATGCTGCCAGCATCGTCACGGCCGTTACCGTACAAAACACATGCGGAGTGAAAAACGTATATCCTATTCCGGCTCAAATTGTCAAGGAACAAATACAGGCCGTAACTGAAGATATGCAAATAGATGCCTTGAAAATAGGGATGGTGACGGACGAAGGTATCATTGCGGTCATTGCCGATTTCTTATCAAGCAATCGCCTTCCGACCGTCTTCGATCCGGTTTTAGTCTCAAGTAGTGGCTATTCTTTGGTAAAACCCGAAGCATTGCATGTCATGCGCGACCGCCTAATCCCCCATTGTACTTTAGTGACCCCCAACCTGCCGGAAGCCGAAATACTGTCCGGTATCCCTATCCGGAACATAGAAGATATGGCAAACGCCGGACGGCAGATCCTTACTTACGGTTGTCGGTCCGTATTAATAAAAGGAGGACATTTGGAAGGGGGCGATATGACGGATATTCTGGTCTGCGGCAATACTCCGGAAGACATCCACCGCTACCACTCCGCCAAAATAAACTCTGCTAATACCCACGGAACCGGATGCACGCTTTCTTCTGCTATTGCGGCTTACATCGGCCAAGGTGTCTCCTTACCGGAGGCTGTCGGTTTAGGGAAAAAATACCTCACGGATACCCTGTTTTACGGAAAAGACGTCACCATCGGAAAAGGACACGGCCCGTTAAATCACTTTTTTAATCCTAAAAAGCTGATGATTAAGTAAGTTTTTATTAAATTTGCAACCAGATTGATGAACAAACATACATTAGATAAGATTTAAATTATATGAAAGCATTTGTATTTCCCGGACAGGGAGCACAATTTGTAGGTATGGGCAAAGACCTGTACGACAACAATCCGCTGGCAAAAGAGCTATTTGAAAAGGCAAACGATATTTTAGGATTCCGCATTACGGACATCATGTTCAGCGGTACGGACGAGGAGTTGAAACAGACCAAAGTGACGCAACCCGCCGTATTCCTCCATTCTGTCATTTCAGCTTTGTGCATGGGAGAAGATTTCGCTCCTGACATGGTGGCCGGCCATTCTTTAGGAGAATTCTCCGCGTTGGTAGCAGCCGGCGCCCTGAACTTTGAGGATGGTCTGAAATTGGTTTACGCCCGTGCCATGGCCATGCAAAAGGCATGCGAGGCTGCCCCTTCTACGATGGCGGCCATTGTCGGCTTGGATGATGCCACAATCGAGAACGTCTGCGCGGAAATCAATACGGAAAACAATGTAGTGGTTCCGGCCAATTATAATTGCCCCGGACAGTTGGTCATCAGCGGCAATGTGGAAGCTGTCAAGGCTGCATGCGAAAAGCTGAAAGAGGCCGGTGCCAAGCGTGCACTCTTGTTACCGGTGGGCGGTGCGTTCCACTCGCCTTTGATGCAACCGGCCAAAGACGAACTGCAAGCAGCCATAGAGGCAACTACGTTCAATACGCCTAAATGTGCCGTATACCAAAACGTAGATGCACAGGCTCATACGGATGCAGAAGAAATAAAGGCTAACCTGATTGCCCAACTCACGGCTTCTGTGCGTTGGACGCAAGAGGTGCAGAACATGATTGCAGCCGGTGCCACGGATTTCACGGAGTGCGGTCCGGGTAAAGTCCTGCAAGGCATGATCGGAAAGATTGCCAAGGGAAATGATGCCGTGACAGCTCATGGTATTCAAGCCTAAATCAACTCGAACAGCTATCCCCTTGCCTCAAAAAAACGGCAAGGGGATTTTTATTGACGACTAATCCATTGATATATGAAAAACAAGATGATTATTTATCAGGTGTTCACCCGCCTTTTCGGAAACGACAAGACGGCATGCATCCCCTACGGTAGCAAGACTGAGAACGGATGCGGGCACTTCGCTGATTTTACCCAAAAAGCATTAACGGAAATCCAAAAGCTTGGAGCAACGCATATTTGGTATACAGGGGTCATTGCACATGCCACACAAACCGACTATACCCCATACGGGATTCCGTCCGACCATCCTGCCATTGTAAAAGGGAAAGCCGGTTCCCCATACGCCATTAAAGACTATTATGACGTAGACCCGGACTTAGCCACAAAACCCGAGAAACGGATGAAGGAGTTTCAAAACCTGATATACCGTACGCATGATGCCGGTTTGAAAGTCATCATCGATTTCGTTCCCAACCATGTGGCACGCCAATATCAATCCGCCAGCAGACCTGAAGGCGTGAAAGATCTCGGGGAAGAGGATGACCAAAACCTATCCTTCTCTCCTCAAAACAATTTCTATTACATTCCCGGACAACCGTTTCACCCTGACTTCGATCTGCAAGGCAGTGCACCGGTCCCATACGAAGAGTGTCCGGCCAAAGCTACAGGCAATGACAATTTTTCCCCCTCTCCCGGACGCAACGACTGGTACGAAACGATAAAACTGAACTACGGTATAGATTATTGTAACGGAGGGGGACGGCACTTCGACCCGATACCTTCCACGTGGTTTAAGATGCGTGACATTCTGCTGTTTTGGGCCGGAAAAGGTATAGACGGCTTCCGTTGCGATATGGCAGAGATGGTTCCTGTCGAATTCTGGGAATGGACCATTCCGCAAATCAAATGCCATTACCCTTCCCTTGTATTCATTGCCGAAGTATATAACCCGAACGAATATCGTAACTACATCTATAAAGGAGGATTTGATTATTTATATGATAAGGTAGGATTATACGACACGCTCCGTGGAGTCGTTTGCGGCTATGCCTCTGCGCGTCAGATTACAGGATGTTGGCAAAGCGTAGACGACATCAAAGACCGCATGTTGAACTTCCTCGAAAACCACGATGAGCAACGATTGGCCTCCGATTTTTTTGCAGGAAATGCAGAAAAAGGCCGCCCGGCTCTGTTGGTCAGCGCATGTATGGGGAGAAATCCCATGATGATTTACTTCGGGCAAGAATTAGGCGAACGGGGAATGGATGCAGAAGGATTCAGCGGCAAAGACGGGCGCACCACGATTTTCGACTACTGGCATGTAGATACCATCAGGCGATGGCGCAACAAAGGTAAATTCGATACCGATAAACTCACAGCCCAGGAACTTGCCTTGCAGGCATTCTATACCCAAGTACTTAGATTATGCAACAGAGAAAGAGCCTTAAGGGAAGGGGATTTCTATGACCTGATGTACGCCAATAACGGCTCGGACCTGTTTAATGCCGACAAATGTTATGCTTTTGTCCGACGTAAAGATAAAGACCTGCTGATTGTCCTTGCCAACTTCGAGGATTCCGAGAAACATACAGCAGTCAATCTTCCCCACCATTTGTTCGAACTTTTCCAAATCCAAGAGAAAGGAGAAATCATAGCAACCGAGCTTTTAAGTGGAGATAAAGAATGTATCACGTTCAACGCTAATCAATGTGTACTAACGGACATACCTGCATATAGTGGCAAAATCTTAAAAATTAAGCTTTAGTAGCTAAAAACTACCTGACAGGAAGTCCAAGGTCATTATTATAGAGTAAAGCGGGAACCTGCAAAATCACCAAATCCGGCGATTGCAGATTCCCGCTTTACGTTCTACCTTTGCAGTGACAGAAGAAAACAATATGCCATTAATAAACGATTAAACAAAACTACAACAACGAGATGAAAAAAATGACTATTTATTATGGTTCCACCACAGGAACTTGCGAAACCTTGGCCGCCAGTATCGCACAAGCACTGGGCATGAGTAACGACAACGTGCACAACGTAACAGAAATGACCAAGGAAGATTTGGAGAATAACGATGTGCTGATTCTCGGCTCGTCCACATGGGGATGCGGAGACCTGCAAGATGATTGGTACGACGGAGTAGAGATTCTGAAGAAAGCCGACTTGACAGGTAAAAAGGTAGCTCTTTTCGCTTGCGGTGACGGAGAGTCATACAGCGACACATTCTGCGAAGCCATGACCCATATCCACGATGCTTTGGCTGATAGCGGCTGTACCTTCATTGGGAAAGTCCCGACTGCCGACTACACGTTTACTTCTTCTACAGCCGTGGACGGTGATGATTTCATCGGTCTGGCACTTGACGACGTAAACGAGAGTGACAAGAGCGAAGCCCGAATTGCAAACTGGGCTAAGCAAATTGAAGCGGAAATGGCTTAAAGCATACTTAAAAACAAGTAAAGGGCTATAAGGTTGCGACCTGAATAATCATAGATTTTAGCTATTGCGAAATTTTAAATTATCACTTAATTTTGCAACCACAAACGAAACATTCACCAATGGACGCACTATCCGAGAGAAACAAACATACAGGGACTTCCGCCATGCGGGTCTTTGCCAACCACATCTACGAATACAAAAAAGGAGTTCGCCGGATGATTCTCTTTACCGTAAACGACCGATATGTCGGCGAAGCGGTCAAGCGCCTGAAAGCTGAAGATATTGATTTCGAACTACAAGAAGTCGGTAACGGACGTACGAATATCTTTTTCGGCCGTAGTGAATGTATCGAGGTGGTGCGGAGGATGATTACCCGCCCTTTACAACAACTCAGCCCGGAAGAGGATTTTATCCTCGGTGCCCTGTTGGGTTATGACATCTGCATGCAATGCGAACGCTTCTGCAAGCGGACGGCATGCACACAAAAAGTATCATAATAACCACTTTTCATACAATTTCTTTATATCGTTTTGGATTTAAATTTGGGATCAGGCTCTCGTGAGAGAGCCTTTTTCTATGTCTGCCCGTCTGCAAAACTATTCCCAAACCGTATCCAACAGTTTGAACACAATCCGGAATTGTCCGTCCTTGTAGCTCGTGCTGTTGATATGGAACCGGCCAATCTGTGCCGTATGTTCCACATGGGCACCGATACAGGCACAGACATCATAATCCCCCACTCTGACCAAACGCAAGGTATCCTCCGCAGCATCGGGTAATTTGTCGAGCGGAACGTTGTCGGGAACAGCATCACGCGATACGTAGGCGTACGTCACCGGTAAATCAGCCGCAATGACTTCATTCACTTTCCGAGCTATCTCTGCAATCTGCTCTTCCGTCGGCTCATCTGCCAAATCATAGTTAATCTTACTTTTTTTCCGCTCTATATGTGCATTCCTCGACCGTTCGCAACCGAACATCCTGACCATCGTCTGGTTCAGGATATGCTCACAAGTGTGCATCGGAGGATATTCCGCCTTGTTATGGGCGTTTAAAGTCACTTCCTTCTCTGTTGTCATTCGTTTCTTTTAATATATTTGTCGAATAAATCCATACGCAGTCCACCACATTTTACCTTTACGACGTGATGCTCATCCGTTAAGAAACAAGTAGGTGTGGCCTGCGCACCATATTTTATTTTCATGGGGCTGTCGTCCAACTTAAAATCTGATACGAAAATAAAATCAAAAGGAAATACTTTTTTAACCTCTTGCAGGTCCTTCAATGACCTGCATGGCCAATAGACCACAATCTGCAAATCCTCCAAAGAAGTTTGCCTCCGTAAAAGTTTCAATTCTTTACGACCATCTTCTCCCATGCATCCCAATCCTCCATAAAGCAGCAACACTGGTCTGCCCTTCAGCCCGTGCCAATCGAAGATATTCCCGTCATCCCGATAGCAAGGAAACTCCCAAAGGCTATCCCTTTCCTCAATCTGCCGCATCCGAATATGTTCCTGGATATTCCTTCCATAAAAAGACTCTCGCATTCCCGTGCCTAACGTATCTAAGATATGTACAAGCACTTTTTTAGGAATATCCAACCGACACATGTACAGGCGTTGCAAACCGCTGGGCGTAGAAGCATATTCCATGGCCAACTCCCGGTTCCTTTTCAACGTAGCATCATAAAAGGAATTAAAGGCCGCCTGCAAACTATCCTGCATCTCGGGATATTTGTCCCATAATGCAGCCATTTCCTGATGACGCTGTTCGTACGCTTCCCACAACATGCTATCCTTGCGCAGATACTCTTTCTCCCTCTCCATGTCCTGCGCAACCGAACTTCCCACCGAGAGACCCAAAAATCCCCAAAGGAACAACAAACTTTTTAACCTCATGATACCTCTTTACCTCCTCCGAATTACAGTTTTCCCCGTTCTTCCAGATAAGAATCCTTGAACCCCAGGAAGTACAGTACCCCATCAAGCCCCATCGTGTTAATGGACTGTTTGGCATTCGCCACCACACGAGGCTTGGCATGGAACGCAATCCCCAGCCCGGCTTCGGAAAGCATGGGCAAATCGTTGGCACCGTCGCCCACGGCAATCGTCTGGGCCAGATGTACATGTTCCACTTGGGCAATAAGCTTCAATAATTCGGCTTTGCGGCGGCCGTCGACTATTTCACCTACATAACGTCCCGTCAACTTGCCGTCCTCTATCTCCAACTCATTGGCATACACATAATCTATGCCGTATCTGTTCTTCAGGTAATTGCCGAAATAGGTGAAACCTCCCGAAAGGATGGCAATCTTGTAACCATACTGTTTCAATACGAACATCAGGCGATCCACTCCCTCCGTGATAGGCAAATGCTGCGCGATATCCTCCATCACCGACACATCCAACCCTTTCAGCAAAGCCACCCGCTGGGTAAAACTTTCCTTGAAATCTATCTCTCCACGCATGGCCTGCTCGGTAATGGCTCTCACTTGCTCGCCTACTCCGGCACGGTCGGCCAGTTCGTCGATGACTTCCGTCTCAATCAAAGTAGAATCCATATCGAAACAAATCAGACGGCGCATGCGGCGGTACATGTTGTCCAACTGAAATGAGAAATCCATCTCCAGTTCACTGGACAACTTCAACAGTTTCGATTGCATGGCAGCACGGTCTTTCGGTGTCCCCCGCACGGAGAACTCGATACAAGCCCGTATGTTTTCCCGTTGTTCATCCAATGGAATGCGCCCGGTGAGACGCTTGATGGCATCGATGTTCAGCCCCTGTTCGGCCAACACCGAAGTGACGGCCTGTATTTGCAAAGCCGACAGTTTACGTCCCAGCAAAGTCAGGATATAACGGTTCTTGCCCTGCATGTTCACCCAGTCCGCGTATTCGTCTTTCTTCACCGGATAGAAACGGATGTTCACGCCCAGTTCCGAAGCCTTGAAAAGCAAATCCCGCATCACATGCCCGGAGTATTCCTCTGCCGCACGCACCAACAAGCCCAAGGTCAACGTATTGTGTATGTCGGCCTGACCGATGTCGAGTACCGTCACGTCATATCGGGCTAAAATCCCCATGATGGAAGAGGTCAGTCCGGGACGGTCTTCACCCGTTATTCTTATCAGTATCAATTCCGTATTCAAAGGTTCCATAGCTTTATATTCATTTAATGCCTGCAAAACTACACAAAAAAGGAGAAAACACAAAGGATACGGGCGGAATGCTTTCACATTACCACCCGTATCCTATATATAAAAGGTATAACCTTATGTCAGAAACGGAAACTGAGATAAACCCGGAAAGACTTCGTACGCATACGCTGCCTGAAGGTATCCACGAAATCGGACGCATCCATATCCTCGTTCTCATAGTCATAACCGTCACTTTCGTCGTTCACCGAAACGCCATGGTATTTCGTACCGCCCCAACGGCCTTCCACACCCAAGGATATGGCCTTCCATGCCACAGCCGCACCGAAGTTGAAGAAAGGCACAAAGCCATAGTACACTTCATCGTCCAACAACATGATGGAAGCCGAAGGCTGGAAACGGAAATAAGTGCTCACTTTCAGATGATGGATAGGATTCACCGTGATGGAAGGACCTATCTGCATGCCGTATTCAAACTGGTGACAGCCGAAATCCAAATCATAGTCCTCGTCCTCTTCCATGTCCCAACCGTTATCGAACGGATCATCGTATCCCCAACCGTTTCCGAAACCGTTACCGTCTCCGAAATCGTCATCATACGCAAATTTCTCCTCCACACTCGAATACTTCACATAGTTGAAATCCATCCAGCTCCAGTCCAAACCGATTTTAACCATCCCCCAAAGCGGCTTCTTGTGCAAGTAATACGTTTTACCCCACGTGATATTCACGCCCGCTTCGCTCTTGTACTTGATGTAATCGTCTTTAGAAGTCAGACTCTGTTTTACAAAGCCGATATTGAAGTACTTGGCACGGTCTTTCCAAATCTTCTGGTCCAACTCGGCCTGGTTGGCATTGTCCACTTGTTTCGACAAAGTCCCCACGACCGTACGCAATGAATCCACTTCGTTCGCATTGCCGTTATTTTCCGCACCGGTGCCTACGAACTGCGCCTTCGCAGCCCCACATGCCATAAAGGCGGCTAAGGCAAACACGCTCACAAACTTTTTCATTTTTTCTATTTTTTATTTGATTATAGTTATTCCACGGGCAAAGATAATAGTTTTTATAGTAAATAGTATTAAAATATGGAACTAAATGCAGAATTAATCAAAAAAACCGTTTAATTTCGTAACTGCACTTGCAATGCTATCGAATATCCCAAGCCATAATTAAATGTTACCCCATGGAGAAAAATACCACACCTTTCCATCCCTTCATCCCAGACGCAGATGCCTCCGAGCTTCCACGCCTATTTACCTGTCCGTTCCATTACGAACCGCACCCTTTATCCGTCCGCGCAGCCGAAGAAGTGCGCCGCTATCTCACGCTCCGCACCGACTGGAAAACGGAACTGGACAAAGGAAAAATGTTCGGCGTATTAGTCGTGCAAAAAGAAGGAAGGACGGGCTTTTTAGCGGCTTATTCCGGTATACTTTGCGGACGCAACGACCACGACTTTTTCGTACCGCCCGTTTTCGACCTGTTGCAACCGGACGGTTTTTTCAAGACAGAAGAAGCGCAAATATCCCAAATAAACCACCGTATCGAAGCGTTGGAACACAGCGACTTGCGTGCCTCGCTGCTCCAACAGGCAGCCGACAGGAAAGCAGCCGGAGAACAGGCATTGAAGGAAGCCCGCGACGCATTGAAAGAAGCCAAACGACAAAGGGACTTGTTACGGGCATCAGACCACAACGACTTCACGGAAGAACAGCTCACCCGTGAAAGCCGGTTCCTGAAAGCTGAATACAAACGATTGGAAAAGCAATGGAAAGCCAAACTCGAAGAGGTCGAAACCGCCCTGAAACGGTCTGACGAAGAAATAGAGGCGCTGAAAACCGAACGGAAACGCCGCTCCATCCTGCTGCAAAATCGGCTTTTCGCCCAATTCCGCATGCTGAACGCACGGGGGGAGGAGAAAGACCTGTGGCAAATTTTCCGGGAACACGGGCGGCCCGTACCGCCATCGGGTGCCGGAGAGTGTGCAGCCCCCAAATTGCTGCAATATGCCTACCGTCACGGCTATCGTCCTTTGGCCATGGCCGAATTCTGGTGGGGGGCTTCGCCGGAAGCGGAAATACGCAAGCACGGCTACTACTATCCGGCATGCAAAAGCAAATGTGAGCCGATACTCGGCCACATGTTACAGGGACTGGATGTGGAACCCAACGCACATGAAAACAGCAAGCACCTCAAGCATGAGCCGGAGCTCGTCTACGAAGACGAATGGATGGCTGCTGTCAATAAACCGGCCGGCATGCTTTCCGTACCCGGCAAGAGCGACGCCTCTTCCGTATGGAGCTGGGCGCGTGCGCATTTTCCCGAGGCCACGGGACCGCTCTTGGTGCACCGTCTGGACATGGACACCTCGGGAGTGCTCCTCATCGCCAAAGACCCGGAAACGCACCGGCAGTTGCAACAACTGTTTGAAACGCGGCACATCAAAAAAAGATACATAGCTTTGCTCGACGGCACGGTAACGGACGACGAAGGCTTTATCCGTCTTCCCCTCTGCCCCAACCCGGACGACCGCCCACGGCAAATGGTGAGCACGGCATACGGCAAAGCCACCGTCACGCGCTTTGAGGTCTTGTCGCGCAGCCACGGCCAAACCCGCGTGGCCTTCTATCCCTTCACGGGGCGTACCCACCAGTTGCGGGTGCATGCCGCCCATCCGGAAGGATTGGACACCCCCATCGTAGGCGACAACCTGTATGGCCGTCGTGCCTCCCGCCTCTTCCTGCATGCCGAGACCGTGGCCTTCCGCCATTTCAAGACCGGACGTTGGGTCAGCATTACGGCACCTGCCCCGTTCTGACGGAAGGAAACGCGCCAACCGGTGCTCACTGCCCGCCGTCCGGCGTATGGCAAATGGCCTCTATCCGCTCCAGCTCCTCTCTCGAGAAATCCACTTTCCGCAAGGCCTTCAGATTATCTTCGAGTTGTGCCACGGAACTTGCCCCGATAATGACAGACGTTACCAGTTCGTCTTTCAAAACCCAGGCCAAGGACATTTCGGCCAACGTCTGCCCCCGCTCTGCGGCCACCCGATCCAAGGCTTTGATTTTCTCCAAGACCGCCTCTGTCAATACCTCGCGTTTCAGGAATCGCCCTTGTGCCATACGCGAATCTTCGGGCACGCCTTGCAGATAGCGGGACGTGAGCAAACCTTGCGCCAACGGTGAAAAAGCGATAAACCCAACCCCGTACGCCTGGGCCTGTCCCAAAATGCCCTCCTCTTCCGGAACGCGGTCGAACAGGTTGTAACGCCCCTGATACAACAGGCAATGCACGTCGTGCGCTTCCAAATAACGGTAAGCCTCTTCGGCCTTGTCGGCCGGGTATCTGGAAAGCCCCACGTAAAGTGCCTTGCCTTGGCGCACGATGTCCACCAAAGCCTGCATCGTCTCTTCCAACGGTGTCTCCGGGTCGTAACGATGGGAATAGAACACGTCCACGTAATCCAAGCCCATACGTGCAAGGCTCTGGTCGAGACTGGCCATGAGCGACTTGCGGCTTCCCCAGTTCCCGTAGGGACCGGGCCACATGTCGTAACCGGCCTTGGTCGACACAAACAGTTCGTCGCGATAAGGCTTGAAGGATTTCTTCATAATGAATCCGAAAGTCTCTTCGGCACTGCCATACGAAGGACCGTAATTGTTCGCCAAATCGAAATGCGTGATGCCATGGTCGAAAGCATAATGCGCCATCGCCAACGAATGAGACAAAGGATTGACGTCACCGAAATTATGCCACAACCCTAAAGAAACTTCAGGAAGGAGCACGCCGCTACGCCCGCTGCGACGGTAGCGCATACCGTTTTCATACCGGTCGGATGCCGGAGAATAAATGGGATTCAACATAAATACTATAACTGTTTTAGAAGTGTCTGACGCAAAAATAATGAAAAAACCATAAATCCGCCTGCCTCTCCCGGTAAAACTTCCTATCTTTGTTCATTATTATCACATAACAGATTTATTTCACATGAAACACACCTTCAGCGCATGTTGTTGCGCCATCCTGATTTCAATTTCCGCACAAGCGCAAAAAGGCGCTTCCCATTTCGAAATAGACACCCGCGCCCCCTTGCAGACGATAGACGGTTTCGGGGCATCGGACGCCTGGAGCATGCAACACATCGGACTGTGGCCCGACAGCGTGCGGTTGCAAACGGCCGATTGGTTGTTCAGCACCGAGAATGACAGCAAGGGGCAACCCCTCGGCATCGGGCTTTCGATATGGCGTTTCAACATCGGGGCAGGCAGTCACGACCAGGGACGCGAAAGCGGCATCGGCTCGCATTGGATGCGCACGGGATGCTTCCTCCGGCCGGACGGCACGTACGACTGGACGCAACAGCCCGGACAACGCAACTTCCTGCGCATGGCCCAAGAACGGGGCGTAAGGACCTTCATCGGCTTTTTCAATTCGCCTCCCGTGTACTTTACCCAAAACGGACTGGCTACCAACACCGGACGGGGCGGGACGCTGAACCTGAAAACGGAACATTACGGCGATTTTGCCCTATTCGCAGCCAATGTGGTGGAAGGGTTGGAACAGCATGACGGCATCAAGCTCTCCTACGTCTGCCCCGTCAATGAGCCGGACGGACATTGGAATTGGGTGGGTCCGAAACAGGAAGGCACACCGGCCACCAACCGTGAAATCGCCGGACTGGCACGGGCATTCAGCCAGGCGTTCACCCAAAAAGGACTGGACACGAAAATCCTCATCAACGAATCGTCGGACTACCGCTGCATGTTTGCCACTCACATGACCGACTGGCAGAGAGGGTATGCCATCCAGGCGTTTTTCTGTCCGGACAGCACGGACACTTATCTGGGCGACACCCCAAACGTGCCGCGCCTCATGGCCGGACACAGCTACTGGACCAACACTCCCTTGGAAGCCCTGCGCGGCATCCGCATGCAACTGAAAGACACGCTGGACAAGTACAACGTACAGTTCTGGCAAACGGAAACCTGCATCATGAGCAATGATGAAGAAATAGGCGGCGGAGGCGGTTACGACCGTACAATGAAGACAGCCTTATACGTGGCACGTATCATCCATCACGACATCGTCTATGCCGGAGCGCGAAGCTGGCAGTGGTGGCGTGCCGTGGGCGGGGACTACAAGGACGGACTCTTGCGTGAGTTCAGCAACCGCGAAGGGACGAACGGGCGCGTGGTGGACTCCAAACTGCTTTGGGCTTTAGGCAACTACAGCCGTTTTGTCCGTCCGGGCGCCACCCGTATGGGCATTACCGCCACCGACAAGGCGGGACGCGCCGTGACGGAAGGCGACACGGACCGCACAGGACTGATGTGCACCGCCTACCGGAACGCCGATGGCTCGTGGGTAATGGTCGCAGTGAACTATGCCACCGAGGCGAAAAACATGACCTTCCACGTGGACGACCGGAAAGTGAAAAGCTGGCAACCTTACCTGACAGCCGAAGGAACGGGAAAGAACTTACAGCCTATCGACAAGGTGGGCAACGGAAAACAAACCGTCATCCCGGCACGCTCGATTGTGACGTTTGTAAGCCGGTAAGACGAATATTTTGTCAGTTTTTCAAGAATCGCCATCAGTCAAAATCCGACCTTATAGACCTGAAAAGAACGGCGTGATTGAATAAAAATACATCCAAACCGCATATATGCAATTCATTACTGCATATATGCGGTTTTTTCTGCTGAAAGCGATTTTTCGTTTACAGCCAAATGGAAAAAAGTTCTCCGCAGATTGAAACGCCTGTGGCTTCTGCCTGAGCCAAAAACAAGAAGAAAACGGAGATAAAACATGCCGAAAACGCATCTTTTTCGTCTGGTTGAAACCTTTTTGCCGACAAAAAAGAAAAGCAAAAAGACAATAAAACACACGTTTCGCTTACTGCCAACCGCAAACACAGGCGGCAAACATGCCGTTTCGCCCCGCCTTGTAAAGCCCCAAACAGATTTTCCTATCCATTTGCCCGAAAGCCGATGGACGAGATTCGCGTATTCCGGCGCGACGTCCCTCCCGGCTGTATATAACGGATTCTCGCACGGACAGATTTGTCATTTTGACAGCCGCCGCCTTTTCCCGAACCGTCCGCCGATTCTTCTTTTCAATTCGGAAAACAAAGTAATCTCCTTACGAATCGCCGAAGCCGAAAGCCACACGCTGGCACCTAATACGCATCCGCCGGCTGCAACCTTGAGCCATACTTCGGACTGCATGCCCAAAAACAAAGCTGCCGCCACGCAAAGGAACTGTGCTGCCGTGAACGGACGTGCCGCCTTGTCGGGCTTGAAGCCGTAACGTCGCCCGTACACAGCATAAATCATCCACCAATCGAACACTCCGGCCAAAGCCAAGGCGATTCCCGTACCCAAAATACCTCCGTATACAAAACCGACAATCACGCACACGGCCATAAAGATGTCGTAGGCCGCCTCCATGCACAAATACATGACGGCATCGCCTTTGGCCAACGAGGTATATGCCACGGGGAGCGTCATCGACTTGAAAAACATGTGCATGGAAGCACAGACAGCCATGCCGGTCATGGGCAGGAAGGACGATGAATACAATACTCTGATGGCCAATGGCATACATATCATGAACAACACCAAAAAAGGCGACATGAGCAACACGCAGACTTTTATCTGGCGGTTGATGGTCTGGTTCATCCGCCCCACATCGGCATTCACAGACGACAAGCGCGGAAAATAATCGGCATCGACCGCCGTGAATACCACCCCGGCGTAAGTAATCACCAGGTTATACCCCATACCGTACAAGCCCACGTCGGACAACGAGCCCCAATTGGTAATGAAAAGCGAAATCCCCATCGCCACCGACATGTTCACCGCCGTGGCCATGATATAAGGCACGCCTAAGCGCACCATGCTCCATCCCTTGCGGAAATGCGACCGGCTCAGCAGGTTCACGCGCCAAGGAAAGACGGGAAGCGAAAGGGACAGGTGAGCCGCCATCACCCCCAACGTACTGAATACCAACGCAGGAACAACTCCCCACATGCCCCAAAGGTAATAGAAAGGGACCGTCAGCAACAAGGTGGCCACGGCACCCAGTACGGAAACCAAAGCCACGCGCTTCAACCGCCGGACAGCTTTCAGGATAGAAAATTCGCCCGCCGTAACACCCATAAAAGCCATGACGGGAGAAAGCAAACAAAGAGGTAGGATGTGGGATGTGTCGTCAAAAGCCCAATAACTTATGACGGGCGAAAACAGCAAGCACAGCAACATGCCGGCCAAACCGGTCCATACGCCCCACGTACGCACCACCTCCACTTGCCGGAGGACATCCTCCGTACGGTCCTGCCCGTACAATTCGGAAATCTCTTTGATGGAACTGAACGGAATCCCCAGGTTCGACGTGTTATGCAGGAAACTGATGACGCTCAGGTACAAGGAAGAAAGCCCCACTCCGGCCGTGCTGAGCAAAACAGCCGCCAGCTTGTTGCGCACCACGCTGACCAGTATCGTAAGCACCTGTATGCCTCCCAGAAAGCCCGTGTATTTTACGATGTGGTCGTAGGTCGCGTCTTCCCTGCCTTCCGTCTCTTCCAAGACCGTCAAACCGTCTTTTATTTCTTGTGTCTCACTCATAATATGGGAGACAAAGATACGGCATTTCCATTTATTTTCCGTATCTTTGTCTAAAAATATCATGAAAGTCCTATTACTTGGCGAATATAGTAACGTGCATTGGACCTTGGCTCAAGGGTTGAGAGCCTTGGGACATTCCGTCACGGTAGCATCGGACGGCGACAGTTGGAAAAACTATCCGCGTGACATTGACCTGCATCGGAAGTCTACAGGAAAAACGGACACGTTGGATTTCCTTTTCCGCGTGGCTCGGACTCTCCCTTTCATGAGGGGATATGATGTGGTGCAACTCATCAATCCTGTTTTTTTAGAACTGTGTCCGGAACGCCTGTTCCCTATTTACCGTTTCCTGCGCCGCCACAACCGGAAAGTATTTCTCGGGGCATTCGGCATGGACTATTACTGGGTAAAGGCAGGACTGGACTGCCAGACGTACCGTTACTCTGACTTCAACATCGGGACGGAAGTCCGAATGAATCCCGACAACGACCGTTTCATAGCCGAATGGCTCAACGGTCCTAAAGGAGAACTGAACCGCTTCATAGCCGGCGACTGCGATGGCATAGTCAGCGGTCTCTACGAATACGACGCTTGTTACCGACCGCATTTTCCGGAAAAAACGCAATTTATCCCCTTCCCCATCGACTTGTCGGAAATCACGCCGCGCATCCCCCATCCCGAAACGAAGCGGACGCGTTTTTTCATCGGCATACAACGCAAACGGGATGCTTACAAGGGGACAGACATCATGTACAAGGCATTGGTAAAATTAGCCACACGTTACCCCGACCGGATAGAAATCATGAAAGCGGAATCCGTTCCCTTCGCACAATACAACCGGATGATGGATCACAGCGATGTGTTGCTAGACCAGCTTTATTCCTACACGCCGGCCATGAATGCCTTGTGTGCCATGGCCAAGGGATTGGTTGTCGTAGGAGGGGGCGAAGAGGAAAACTACGAAATCCTCGGGGAAAAAGAGCTGCGGCCTATCGTCAACGTACTCCCTTCTTTTGATGACGTGTACGCCAAACTGGAAGAGTTTATACAACATCCAGAGGACATCGCCCGACTGTCTGCAGAAAGCATACAATACGTTCGTCGCCATCACGACCACCGGAAAGTAGCGGAACAATATGTCGCATTTTGGAAGAGTAGAACTTAAAACATTGAAGCCTTAAAAACGAAGCATGAAACTCACCATCATCATCCCTGTATATAAGGTGGAAGCCTACCTTGACTTCTGCCTGAAAAGCATAGCACGGCAAAACGTGAAGGACTACGAAGTCATCCTCGTAGACGATGGTTCGCCGGACAGAAGCGGAGCGCTTTGTGACGCATGGGTACGGAAAGACGGACGGTTCCGTGTCATCCATTGCCCTGAAAACCGTGGACTGAGCGCGGCGCGCAACAGAGGACTGGACGAGGCGCGCGGAGAATATGTCACATTCGTCGATTCCGACGATTATATCTCCCCGCATACATTGCAAACCAATATGAAATTACTGGCCCTGCACCCCGAAGCGGATGTCCTGGAATATCCCGTATGCGTTTACCACGGCACGGCAAAAGCCTACCGTTATACGCCCGGAGCATGCGAAATCACGGATTATACCGGATGGGCACACCGCAAAGGCTACATACATAGTTATGCTTGGAACAAAATCTATAAACGCTCGTTGTGGAAGTCTCTCCGCTTCCCGGAAGGCAGATGGTATGAGGATGTCTTCACCATCCCGGCCGTATTGCGCCAAGCACGATACATCCTGCGTTCGGACAAAGGGCTATATTATTATTGCAGTCGACAAGGCTCTATCTCCAACACCTTCTGTGACAAGGGCATCAATGACCTTCTCCAGGCCAACCTCACGCTATATCGCACATTGTCCGACAATACAAACCTGAACGACAAGGATTTGGACGATGCTTACTTACACTTGTGCGACCATCAGATCATACGAATACAATTCGGTGGTACCCTTTGCATCCCCGAACGCAAAATACCATTGCGCCGCGCCTTGTTTGCCCGTCGCCCGCTGAACTACCGCATCAAAGCTATACTGAAGGCACTGAGCGGCAACCGCTATTGCGGTATTGTAGCACGAACCCGTAAAGTACTCAAACGATGAACAAACCGTCAATCAGCTTCATTATCCCTTATTACAAGGTAGAGCTTCCGCTACTTGCCCGCGCCATAACAAGTATCCTGCGCTTGGGACAAAAGGCCGATTGGGAAGTTTGGGTCATAAACGACGGTACGCCCGGACACGAAGCGGAAGACTACCTCGGTTCACTGGACGACCCGCGTATCCACTACCATGTCCAGCCTAACTTAGGATTAGGAGGGGCAAGGAATACGGGTATGGAAATGGCTCAAAAGGAATATATTCAATTTTTAGATGCGGATGATTTTCTATTCCAAAAAGCTTTTTCCCAGATTTTGGATGTTTTAGGAGAAAAACATCCGGATCTTTTATCATTCGAGTTTAAAAAAGTCTATCATACGGGATTATGGGATACGAATGTCCCGGCTTGGCAAACAGTCTTTCAAGGAAGTGGAACTGATTTCATGCTCAAACACAATTTATACGGTTCTGCCTGTGGGTATGTATTCAAAAAGTCCGTACTCGACGGCCTGAGGTTCACATCCGGTATTTACCATGAAGACGAAGAGTTCACCCCACTTCTATTCCTAAAGGCACGGCATGTCATCATAACTAACCTGCCGGCTTATGCCTACTTTCAGCGACAATACTCGATTATACACCATCCTGACAGGAAAATTATAAAAAAACGTTATTCCGATTTGCAGCATATCATTCTTTGCCTCACAGACAAAGGCCGACAAATGGAAGGTAATGCCGCCATAGCTTTGAACAGGCGAATTGATATGTTGCGCATGTCCATGGTGTATACACTGTTAGGCGACAGCCCGGACACGGCTTTCCTGCTCGAAACATTGGAAAACATGAAACGGACGGGACTGTACCCCCTTACACCACGTTTCTACTCTTTCCCTTACACCATCGTACGTTGGTGTACTTTTAAACCATTATATGCCGTTGTCCTCAGCAAAATGTTTCGTCTTCTTCAATTACGCCATGCAGGACATGCCTCATAACCGACCGATTGTTTGCACAACAACAAAATAACATAAAAAGAGTTTATGAAAGAGGTATATCACAAAGTATTTGACTATCTTTGTACTGTTCTAATTATAGAACTTTAGTTTAAAGGTATTAGAAAGGTATTTGGAAAGTCCTCGTACGTGAGTATAGGGACTTGTTTTTGTTTTTATAAACCGTACAATCCGCACTCTTATTTTTATTTGAACAGAATAAACAAACAGAAATGAAGCGATTACTTTTCAAAGTAATCGCTTCATTTCTGTTTTGTAGCGTCTACGGGAATCGAACCCGTGTTGCATGCGTGAGAGGCATAAGGCTTTAGCACATAAACGACTAAAATACAATAATATACAACACAATAAACAATATACGTACAAATTACGTGCAAAACTCAACTTGTAATTTTTGTTATATTACTTAAAATACTCCAAAATCGCCTTCGATTGTTCTCTCAACCCGCATACAACATATCCTTCAGTCATAGTTACGGATGAATGCCCCATCATCCTGCTTATACTGTAAAGGTCGGCACCACGGAGATACAAATTCGTGGCAAAGCTTCTTCTTGCGGTATGGCTAGTAACGAACATCCATTTCTCCCCTTTTACCTCCTTCCCGGCCTTGAAGACTTTCACCCGTTCATTAATCCCGCATTCCTTACAGATATTCCGGATTATCTCATTAAATGCCATCTCTGATATTTCCCGGCTTATCACGACTCGTTCAATCAATTCCGCAACTATCGGCTTTAAGGGTACGGTTGCCTGTATTTTTGTCTTTTGGGAAACATACGATAAAAAACCGTCCATCATATTCTCTTCGGTTATACGTGAATAATCGCTGCGCCTCATTCCGGAATAAGACCCTATAAGGAACTGCGCTTGTACAAGTCGTTCATTCCCACTTTTGGCCTTATATCCCGAAAGTCGTTCGAGCTCCCCATCGTTCAACCAAATAGACACGCATTTCTCATTTCTTAAATTGAGTATTTTAATATAGTCGTTCGGTATATGGAACTCTTCCGAATACAAATTTAATACGGCCTTAAACTTTGCAGCATATTGCCTTGCCGAACTTTTGGCAACCCTTCCGGACATATAATCTATAAATTTCTGCAAACGGATTTTTGAAAGACTTTCAAACGTACATTCACAACCGTTCGCCTCTTCATACATACGGAGTATTATTTCATACTTCGGGTATTTCTCCAAAAACACTTTTCTTAATTCATATTTCATTTTTGCGCCTCCTCCATTTTACAAAGCATTTCACGGACTTTAATCCGTTCAACTCGTTCAACCCATTCTTTCTCTTTCCGGATCAGAAAGTTTATAAATTCCGACTTATTAGGTACAGAATTTATAAAACGTTCCAAATCTGCATCAAAACGGAAACTATAAACTTTCGTTTTACGTGGTTCAGCTAATTTCCTACCGGTCATTTCTTACCCTTTTTATTTTTCCTGTTTCTTATCTCGTTCCTCTTTTTCCCCGTGCATTGTTCTTTCTGATTTCTTCATTCATTTTTTTCTTTCATAACATCTTTAAATTTAGGTGGCTGTTTTACTCCAGCCATGGCCATAATAAAGCCAATTACAGCAGCAAGAGCAATCCCCGCAAAAGGAATCCACAAAAGGCCCCCGAAAGTAACACCAAGACAAAGCAATATTATCAAAGCCAATAATAAAATAAAAGCAATAGGCATAATAAAAACCTCCTATATTAAATTAAACATTCTTTTTCACCACCCAAATATATAATATATTCTTGGGAATCATGTTCTAAAATCCATTAAAACCCTTTAAAACCGTTCCCCCTGTAAGTTGGAAGAATGAATTTATAACCATCCAAATAATACACGCTATTACAAACATATCATATAAATTATTTTATTAATCCTTATTCAAAAACTCATTTAATTTATCCATGTCTATACCGTCGGCTATCGCCAACACGACGCATACAAATATAATTAAATACATGCTTTATCCTCCTTTTCACTAACCCGCCGCCCGTATTGACGGCGGGGCATCATTGCAAGAAACGTCGGCCGAAGCCCCAACGCGTTATTATCGTCTTGTCATGTGGTCGTTTATACTAATACCCCTTCGTCTAACATCGAGTAGTATTTATCATCACTGATTATAATGCTATCGAGTAATTTTATACCGAAGAGGTTAAGTCCTTTTTTTATTTCATCAGAAAGCTTTATATCCTCTTGGCTTGGTTTTATGTTTCCGGATGGGTGATTGTGTACGAAGATTACAGCCGAAGAAAGTGTATCAATAGCGTATTTAGCAATAATCCTTCTATCTACTAAAGTTTGGCTTATTCCTCCTTGTGATATTTTAGCATATCCGGTCACGTTATTGGCCTGATTCAATAAAATAATAAAGGCACTTTCATAGATTAAAATATCCTCGTGATAGAATTTCTTTGCAAAGTTGAACGCATCTTCAGATGAACGAACTTTGATTATTTCAAAATCTTGTTTCTTTGCTGTTATGCTGTATTCTACGTATTTCTTTTTCATTATCTATTCTGTATTATGCAGGGCTTTCGCCCTGCTGGTTAAACTTAAATGTACTTATCTAATTTATATTTCTTTCGTTTTTGTGCGATTCTCGCGGTTAGTTATTCGTTTTTAATATCCTGCATACACTTTGCGCGGATATTGTTTAGATTCACTTTTATATACGTGGTACATATCAGGGTATAATCCCTCCGACTTGTTGATATTGCTTATATATGAATGTTGTGTTCTTCTTATGTATTCCAGTCTGGAAGATGCAATAAGATTGTAATCTTCACTACGTGGATCGTTATATCCATAACCTAAACAATCTAACATATAGTTTAGCATCCTATTAACTTGCTTTTCAATATCATTATAGCTTTTTGTTCTCATATTTATTTTCTCCATAAGTTTTAAAATACCATTTTTATCCTCTTTTTTGTATCTCTTTGCATTATTGCTTATCCTTGTAACAGGATTAAGTAGTACTTTACGAGGTGTTAGCACACCCCGTTTTTTTTCAGTCCCTTATATAAGACCACGCGCGTATATTTCTAAGCCCGTGACGTTTCAAGTAAGAGCCAAGCCGTTTAACCAACTTTTCGCGCTCGTTGTTGAGAGCTGTGAGTAATAGCGTTTTATCGTCATCGTTGCAATTTATTGCTTTGTCTTCCCCACAAAATCCGCGTACCGGCCCATCTTTCACGGCGTGAACTTCCCAAACGTTCAGAGCCGGAGCACCGCAATACCTAACAGGTACTAACTTCATAACATAGCGTTCCCAATCGTACGCGTTTGCAGGCTTGCCAAGTTCTACCATTTTTATGAGATTGTCTATTTCCTTTAGGTTTTCACGCATGAAATAACTTTCGTTATTATATGCGCGTTCTACCATCGTCTCAGCTTCCTGTATATCTTTTTCGGTTGCGGTTGCGAATTGCCCGCAACCGAAACAAAAACGCGTCTTTATTTCCGGCTTTTCAAAGGCAAACAGTTTGCCGCCTGTCAGTGCGTAAACCTCCGACAACTTTTTGCCGAAATAAGCCATCATCTTTTCATCATTTCCCCAAGCCTTTGCAATTTCGTTCATGTAGGCGTTTTTAAGTTCGTTCTTTGCTTTCATAATCTTATGTTTTAGTTTTTATTAATCCGTTCCCCTAAAGCGTTTCGCCCGCTTCTTTCGTGCATCCATGCAAAGGGGGTATTTGTATCTTTTAATTAAACCGCGTTATCTTCCCTCCGACATTATAGGGCGCAACGTGTATAATTTCGTTCCTGCATTTCTTCCATGTCCCAACGGCAAAAGGTTCTTTGCCTGTTATGTCCTTCCATTCTTTGCCGTCCCATTCCTGCACCTCGTCCGTGCGAACGTGTGTACACTTCATTTTGTACTCAATCGGTTCACCCTTGAAAAAGGCGGTATCTACTTTTATTAAGTTCAAATAATACTTTGCAGCCTCCAGCGGTTCCAGGTTTATAGCCGTTGTAATCTCGTCATACATTGTAAACCCGACACCTTCAAAATAGGCGGTTAAAATCGTTCGTTTCATAACTGTAATATTTAAATTGTTAATAATTCTATTCATTACAGCGTGTATTATTGATTATTGAAGGAATAAGGCTATATTTGCAAAGGAATGGAAAAACCGTTTGAGGGGCGGTACTGTCAATTCGCGCCCCGCGCGTGTCAGAACTTAACCGTTATAATTAATAGGTTTATTCTCCACACGCAAACAACGATTTTTAAAACCATTGCCAAACGGTTTATTTGGCTGATTCAAGTCAGCCGCTTTCCCCGGGGATATTCCCGGGGTTTTTGCTTTATAACCGTTTCCCTCAAAAATTCAAAGAACACCGCTTTTTTATCTCGTTGCCTTAAAATGGCTACCAGTTCATAAAAATTTCGGTGGATTATTTGGAAGTTCTAACTAAACAAAGTACCTTTGTCCTCTGACAGGGGGGGGGTACTTTATTTAGTTATCCCTTTCTTTGGGGTTGTGAGTATTGCCAGTACTTGCAACCCCTTTTTTAATCCATCATTTCAAAACTCGCTACAGGTGAAGATCCTTCTTTTTATCTCTTTCCTGTATTACAAAGATACGAAAATTTCGGGAAACCACAAAGAAAATATCACTTATTTTTCAAGAAAATACAATTTATTTTTATCTTATAATTCACTGATATACAGAATAAATAAAAGGTAACACACAAAAACTACACTTGTAGCTTATTTTCAAAATACAACAAAAACAAAAGACACAAGAAAACAACAAAGAGTAAAGGCGGGAGGAATCACGCCGCAAGCAAAACGGAACTTTTTTTGTGTATTGTCGTGGCTACATGGATACTTTTCTTTTCTGCTGATGGAGGAATACAAAAATACATGTATTCTTTGTGTTCTCATGAGTTTGAGAAATAAATTGATTTTATTATAAAATACTTATATTATATGTATAATATAACGCCCCTTCCCCCCCCTGAAAGGTACGCCACAAGCGCAGATTCATTCCATCTAAAAATTTTTTCTTTCCGATTTTTCATTCGATTATACACACATTCGTTCATTATAAACCATTATTAACACATTCCAACAAATATAAAATCAATAAATGTCTTTTGATATACATTTTATGACGCGTCCATATTCCCTTATACATTTTATCATATACTGATATACATATAATTAGAAAACAATATGAATATAATGAAAATAAATGATTATATTTGTAGTGTTTAATTTGTTTCAATGAAATGATGTCTCGCGGTTAGATATAAAGTATATATTATGTATAGGGGTAAAATAAAGACGGAGGTAACAGATGAGAAGTTGGACTACGACAAGGTAATAGAAGACCTGGTTGCTTTGTTTGAAAATTGTTCGGACAGAGGTACGATTTCGACAATATGTGCAAGCAAGGACTGGCATGACAGGATAGAAGGTTTGAAAGAGATTTTGCACGGTGTAATCAAGAAAAGCACATTGAAATATTTCCATGGTAGCGTATATTGGTATAATGGCAAGATATACGTTCCAATCATAAACGATGTGCTTTACCGTGCTTTGAACCTTTACCTTCGTAAGATAGGCGTTGGAAATTCAGACATACTACAAGGATTGAAATATTTGATTTCGGAGGTTTTCAGGTCGTTGAAGTTATGGTGTATGCTGGATCCCACTTTTCACATACAAGCCTACCGTAACGGCGTGTTGGACCTTACGACGAGGGAACTTCATCCTTTCAGTCCGGATTTCCATGTGATATACCTTCATGATTTCGATTATGATCCAAAGGCGAAGTGTCCTTTGTGGATGGAGTTCCTGAAGACCGTGTTGCCGGAGAAAGAGAGCCGCCATATTTTGCAGATGTACCTTGGCCTTTGCACGTTCGACAGGGGGAAGATGACGGACAAGGTAGAAAACTGCCTGATGTTATATGGCAACGGAAGCAACGGGAAAAGCGTGATATTCGAGACCGTTTCCGGTATATTCGGGAAAGAAAACGTGAGCGGAATCGGCCTGCTATCCTTAATAAAAGGAGGGGACGAACGGATGCGTAACATAGCGGCCATAGACGGCAAGGTGGTGAACGTTTGCCCGGAGGTACAGGCGAAGGACATATCGGGCTACGAGGATGCCTTCAAGGCCTTGTGCAGCGGTGAGGGCCAGTATGGCCGTAAGATAGGCGGCAATGTCTATGCGGTAAGGAATGTGCCATGGCTGATATTCAACATGAACGCTTTGCCCAAGAGTACGGACGGAAGCCATGGCTTCTTCCGCCGGTTCCTATATGTGATATTCGGCTATATCGTTCCGGATGAAATGCAGAACAAGCATTTGGCTTATGACTTGCGTCAAGAATATCCGGGCATATTGAATTGGATTATCCGTGGAGGACAATATCTGAAAAAGAGAGGGTTTATTTTCCCTAAGAGTGGAAACAGTGAAAAAGAAAGGCTCATGGCCATGGGCGAAAGTAATGTGACGATGTCATGGGCTTATGCTCGTGGAATCAGGTGTTCAGCTTCCGTAAAAGGTGAGCTTTTCACTTGGATAAAGGCTTCGGCGTTGTATGACGACATGGTAAAGTATGCAGAAGCGAATGGGTTTGCTCCGGTGGACATCACTTCATTCGGGCGCGCCATGAGCAAGTTGGGTTTTAATGGGGAGAGCCGGAAGCGGACTTCCACAGGGATGCTGTACAAGGCTTATTGCCTGACGGAAGAGGATTTGAATGAGCCTGTTCCGGTTGTTTCGGATATGGAATTGACGGCACAGGACTTGCTGGACCGTGATGTTGAATATGACGAGGACGATTTGTAGGAACACATAAAAATAAACATAAAAACGCTTATATGAACAATAAGAAGACCATAGCAAGAGTGGGTAACTTTATTGTTACCAAAGAGAATGGAAACGGAATGGATTGGGTGTCTATAAAGGCTGTTTCGGGGTTCTGGACGATGAGGTTCAGGCAGGACAACATGATGTTCCGGATGGTGAATGAAATGGCCGGTGACGAAAACCTGCATGCGTATCTGGAAAGTTGGGTGAAGATGTGCTATCTCATGTCGAACTGCATGCCGGATTTGGACTTTATGGAGGAGTTTTATAAGAGTTATTCAGATTGGTCCGAGAGACAGGCGAAATCAGAAGAGGTTTTGAGCGATAAGGAAGATGCCAAGATTCTGGAGGAGGAAAGAAGAAAGTGGGAGATGAAAAACGAACTTTCGGGAATGAATGATTGGAAGGGATAATATAAAGAAACTCCTATCCCACGTGATGTGACGAATATAGTCAGGCATTACCATTTATTTTGGAACAACATCCGTAATTTTTTTACGGATATTGTTTTTTTTGCTATCTTTGCCGTGAACCAAAGTGATTTATCATGTTAGTAAAGTTTGCTGTTACCAATTATCGTGGATTTTCAGAGCGTATAGAATGGGATTTGTCTCGTCCGAGCAATTATTCTTTTAATGAATATGCCATAAAGGATGGCGTGATAAAAAACGGAATTGTGTATGGTTCTAACGGTTCGGGAAAGTCGAATCTTTCATTTGCACTCTTTGACATAGTGAACCATCTTTCCCAAAAGATGAAAATGGCGGATTATTATGTAAATTTTGCATATGCAGGCCATCAGGATTCTCCCGTTACCTTTGAATATACTTTTAAGTTTAACAATCAATTACTTGAATACATTTATTCCAAACGTCCTAACGGCACTTTGATTACAGAAAAGGTTTCGGTGGACCATCAACAAGTGTTCGAGCGCAATGAGAGTGCACTGTCCATAGATGAGGAGCAATTTCCGATGGAATCGTCCATGAAGGTAAACTTGTCTAACAATGCCAACCATGTGTCTATTATTAACTTCTTGCTTACTTCGTATCCATTGAGTAAAAACCATTATCTTATCAAGTTGCAGAATTTCGTATCGGGAATGTTATGGTTCAGGGGATTGAAGGTTAATGAATACATGGGGTTTGATTCCATTATCACGAACCTTGACCAGTATATTATCAATCATAACCTGTCGGGGGATTTCGAGAAATTCTTGTATGAGGTCAGCGGGCAGGTTTTCCGTTTTGCCGAACCACAGCCTAACGACAAAATGCTGGTGTGCAGATATGGGGATACCTTGATTCCATTCGACACCGTAGCGTCTACGGGTACCCTCTCCCTTATGTTGCTTTATTTCTGGCTCACCCAACTTGAGAAGGCGTCTTTTGTGTTTATTGACGAATTCGATGCTTTTTATCACTTCAAACTCTCTTTTGAGGTATGCAAACGGTTGTTCAACTTGTCATGCCAGGTTTTCACATCCTCCCATAACACTTACCTGATGACAAATGACCTTCTTCGTCCTGACTGTAATTTTATCATAGGAGATAACAAGATCAAGCCATTGAATGAATGTACTGACAAGGAACTTCGTTTTGGTCATAACATAGAAAAGTTATTCCGTGGAAATGCCTTCAGCCTATGATCCTATTTATATTTGAAGGGAACAAGCGTGAACCTCAGCTTTTCTCTTCCATGCAGAAATTGTTTTTCCCAAAAGGCAATGAGGCTATCATCTGTTCTTTCGGCAACAACATCTATGAGCTTTACAGGAAGATGCAGGAAATGGATGGGGTTGGAGATGTGGTGTCAATTCTTCGCGAGAAATCGAAAGACAAGGAGGACAATCTTTTTAAGGATGTCGTATCCTCTTCCGATTTCTCGGAGATTTATCTTTTTTTTGATTATGACTTCCACAACAGGAATTATACGTTGGAGGAGCTTAACGTGAGGATTACGTCCATGTTGTCTGTTTTTGACAATGAGACGGAAAATGGGAAACTTTATATCAACTATCCCATGGTGGAATCTATCCGTTATACCAAGTTGCTGCCTGACAGCCAATATTGGAGTTATACGGTATCCCGTGATTCTTGTGCATCTTTCAAAAAAATATCGGATTCTTTTTCGGATTACCAGAGCCTTGACTTTATCCGCCTTCCATCGAGACGTGAACCGACAGAAAACGAACTTCTGAGATGCAGGAATAACTGGAATCTTTTGAAGGTCCAGAATGTTTGCAAGGCTAATTATATATGTTCCGGCCAAAATTGCCTGCCGGATACGAAGGAAAGTATTTCACAGAAGTCTATTTTTGAAAATCAAGTCAAAAAATTTGTGAATAGTGGAAAAGGTTGCCATGTGGGCATCCTCAATGCTTTTCCTCTTTTCTTATATGAATATTTTCCTTCTTGATTCTTTCTGTCGGCGTATGCTTTCCGTTACATCAGATACGAGGCATGATATATTTGTTTTTTCCGACATGTGGAAGGAAATTTCCGGGGGTGTTATGAGGTATCAAAAATAATACCTATATTTGCAGTGTGATAGAAATAATATAAAACATGCCGGAAATATTCAGAGCCTTTGGCTTTACTTTTCTGTTTTTCAGCCACGACCACGAACCTATACATGTTCATGTGATTGGAAAAGGTGGCGATGCAAAGTATGTGTGGAACGGAACAGAATTTGCGTTTTATGAACAGCATAACATAAAAGCAAACGATTTGAAAAAGATAAAAATGATGATAGACGAAAACAGTGACCTTATCATAAGGCATTGGAATAGATATTTCGGAAAGGAGGAGAACAATGAAGATTAAGAAAATTTGGTTTGACGGGGACTATATCTATGGAATGGACGAGAGAAATAATACCTATCGCCAGTCTCTATTATGGTACTCTAAATTGAGGAATGCAAGTGCGGAAGAACGCGAGAGGTATACATTCAGCACAATAGGCATCCATTGGCGTGAGCTTGACGAGGATGTCAGTTTTGAGAGTTTCGGGTACGAAGATGCAGAGCCGAGCAAATTGCAACGTTTCTTCCTTACCCATAAGGAGATAAATGTGTCTGAATTTGCAAGGATGATAGGCATAAACGCGGCCTTGCTCCGTAATTATATCAACGGTTTCAAAAAACCATCAAAAGAGCGTGAGGGACAGATATTGGAACAGATACACAAAATAGGAGCTGAATTTATGGAAGTGGTGTTTTAATTTCGAGCCCTTTGACATCGTAGAGAGTTTGATGGGTTACAGTAGAAGAAGTGAATGCCCCAAGGCTTATTGCCCGGGGCTCTGTCTGTTTTGTTTGCGCTTGTGTTTCTGGTAGAGTTCGCAGTTGCGGCATGAGAGGGGGAGGTAATAATGCACCGTCCTGTCTTCTTCCTGCACTTCGTCTTTTTTCATTTGCTGTAGGTCGGCGTACTTGGCAAGTATCTCCACACGCTTAGGGTCTGTCTTAGGCAGGGCGAATGCGGTCTTGAGCATTTGTTGGAGCACGTCTTCCTTGGTGAGCAAGCGGGTCTCTTCGGGGGATTCTCCCTCGCTTGCAGTTTCTGTCTCGGTTCCTCTCTTTACGGCTGCGGAACGTAGTTTTAAATATTTGGCAAAAGCCGTATCGGTAACGGTCTTCATCAACTGGTCGTTGTTGTACTGGTCAGAAAGGACGGGTTTGAGCTGCCCGGTGACGATATAGGCATCGGTTTCTTTCCACCCCAGTGCCATGAGGTCGGCCATGGCTTTTTCAACTATGGATATTTTCGCTTTTTTGGCCTCGGTGTTGAGCTTACGTGAGTATTCTATCATGACGGTTTTATGTTTTGTTTTCCGGAAGTTGAAGAATTGTTTTTCGCGGAAGCCAGTAACGTGACTTTTTTCTTGGCTATCTCGTCAGCCAAAGCGGCTTCACGATTCTCCTTGTTTTCTTTGAGTATACGTTCGTACTCGGCATTGGTGGTATAGATGGTTTCGAGTTTTTCGGCGGCAGTCTGCACGGACATGAAACCATTTTGTACGGCCGATGCGAGGTCGGCCACGACGGCTGAATTATTGATATGGACGTAGGGCTCGATGTAATAGCGCATGTTGAGGTTCCCGAATGCGATGGTGTTTTCCGTTTCCACACCATAACCATATGCAAAAAGCTCTACCATGTCCCTCAAAACATCCTGATATTCCGCAGCATCAATCATTGCTTTTTCGTAGGCCGGGGAATATAATATCTTCAATGCGGCTGCGGGCAAATCCCCAGATTTGAGTTCAGGGGGGATGACTGAAAATGATTGTTCGTATATCATCTTGTAAAGTGTGTCTATCTGCTTCATATAGGATTCAGATGCACTTTGAGAAGAAAGATATGATGCCTTGTCATCGGTCCCCATAGAAAGGGTCTTGATGGTTCCGTTAAGGTCGTGCTGAATGTCCACGCTGTCCCCCTCACTTTGCAAGATAAGTATAGGTTCGCCAAACGCCTGGTTGTTGTGGGCCATCTGAGAAAATGACATCTCATATCCGTCGATGCTGCCTTGAGAGTGAGACCAGCATGCCCCCTCTTCATCCCTCTTGTATGCCACAGGTACACGTTGGAATCCATGCGGCTTTTTCTCACCGACTTGTACATACCCGTCAAGTCCGAATATTCCGATGACCACGTCGTAAACGGTACGCCCCTTCCCCACTCCTTTTTTATAACGGTACATGTATTTCTTATCCCAAACTTCAAGCCATTCAGCCGTGGTGTTTCCCTTGTCGTCATAGTCGTAGTAGGAACGTGCGAAAAGCGTCAGTTCCCCCGTTATGGAATCATAGTGCGGATAGAGCGTATCCCCGTTCATGTAAGAAAGTGACTTACAACCCGATACCTTATTGGAAAGATAAAAGACCAAAGCCCCATCGCCAGTCTTCTTTACGGAAGAGGCCAGTTTGTAAAATTCCACCTCCATGTTTTTTTTAAGCCAGCCTTCACGGAAAGAGAGGAACTTCTCCTGTTCTTCGTCCGTCGGACATGCCGCACCCAGTTCAAACTGTATGTCATTCCCGCAGAGATGTACAAGTTGTTTAATCGTAATAATCTGCTGAAAAGCGAAAGCATATCGTGGAACGAGTTCCTTGTATATACGCCTTATCTTTTTCCCCGTATCGTCTCCGTTCTCGTCGTACACGGTTTCTTCTTCCTCGCGGTAAATGTCGGGATAAAAAGCCGGGTCGTTAATGGCATGCCCTGTGGGATAGTACTCACGAATGAAGTCTGCCTGCGTGACGATTTCAAATTCCATATCGTCTGCCGGCATAAGGGGTTCTTCAATGGAAGAAAACCTCCCGTGCGATATGTATCCGGACGGACGTATGCGCTTCCACGGACGTTTTGCCTTGATTTCTCTTTTCTTCATATTATCTGTAATTTAATGGGTTCACATATCTCAAAAGTCCTTTCGGGCGATGCCTTCCCGGCTTTTTTATCTCGAATATCATCCGCATAAAAAGGGACTCCATATAGTCGGGAGAATGGCCAACGAACTTTTTCATATCCTGCTTTTTTATGAGGCAGAATCCTTTATCGGATGTTTCCTCACTGGCCCGGATACATTTTCTCTCCTTCATAAGAATCTGTTTAAGTTCCCATTTCTCAAACCCCTTTCCGGAGTATTTGCGTTTGAGCAACCTGGGATTGATGGAAATTTCCCCGTCAATAAGCTTATGGGCAAAAAGGTAGGCACACTGCGACTTCACGTTGTCGTAGACATAGCGGTATTTGTCCTCCACGGCCTCCCGGTTGTTGAACGGCACGGCCCGCCGGAAGAATCCCTTGAAAGTCTGTCCCAACCCGTTGAGGTCATAGGTGAAATTTTCCTCCAACACCCCCCACTCTTCGAGTTTGGCTTTCACAGACGAAAGGGAACCTTTGCTATCGTGACGGCAAACGAAAACATCTTGTATATGCCATCCACACCAAAGCCATAGCACGAGGCTGTCTCCTCCCTCAAAGGCCACGTCGCATGAAGCATAACGTTTCCCTCCAGTAAGTTCCGGCATGGAGAAAAACTGCTCCATGTCGTGCATCTTGATGATGTCGTCACCCACGTTCTTGAAATTCCAGTTGCCTTCCAAGTCGCGGGCACGCTGCTCTTCGTCCTGCTGTGCAAGGTTGGCCACATAATTGGGGTCGGATTCGGTAAGTTTCTTGTTGTCTTCCAACCTTGCACGTGTAAAAGTGACAGATTTGGTAAACATGCGTGCGCGGTCGTACCCCATTTCCTCATATCCTCCGGCTTCATACAAGGGGTCTATGATAGACTTGCACTTTTCATACACTTCTTCCGGCGTGTCTCCCCAATAGATAGTCTCTACCGTATTGCCATCCATAAAACAATAGCGTATGACCCCGTCGCGTTCCGGTATGGGAAGTCCATCCTCCCCAATCCACCAGTCTATGAATTTCCGTACCCAACTATCAGGGTCAGGGTTGCACGTCCCCCAAAAACGATTCCGCAATCCAAACGCATTACGGTTGTTGGTAATAAGGTATTTAAACTTTTCATAACTTACATGCGTAATCTCGTCAATGCCTATATAGTTATACTGGCGGCCCTGAAACCGTACCTTGAAATCATCGAATCCTCCGGAAAAATAAGAAAACTGTAAATTCCCTCCCTTATTGAAGTTCCATGTCATGTCATTGATGGAACGGTTATAATTACCATGCTGTGAATAAAGCATATAAGAGGTTTTTACCAAATCCCGAAGGTCGTCTTTCTCATTTCTTAGAAGAAGTGCGCTAAAACGGGGATTATACACGTCTTTCAGGGCTTCCATAAGGAGGGTAAAAGACTTTGCCCCTCCTCGGTTCCCGCCAGTGATGAGTATGTCTACGTCTTTGGCAAGATTCTGCTCCTGCGCACCGGGCTGCGCCACGATGCAAAGAGGGTTGTTTTTCCCTTTGTCCCTTTTCCGCAGTCCTTCCACATATTCGTAAGCGAATATCTTTTCTCCTTCTACCGTATAAAATCCTTCTTCGTACATAATCAAAAAAAGGCCTGCAGAACATACATGTGCATGTCCTTGCAGGCCTTGTCGGCTCTTTTCTTATTATGGCTTGTGCAAATATAGTAAAAATCATATTATTTTATACTCTTATATATAAAAATATGATGATTTATTTTGTATATTCCATTTTCATTCTTATATTTGTGGCATATTCGGAAGATGAATGTTGAAGATACGAAGCAGAGTGAGTATCCGTCAGGATGAAATGGCGCACCAAATGGCCACCTGCCCGCTCTGCGGACAGAAATTAGGAGATGTGACCTACTTGAAAGGCGTATTGATATTACGTGTCAAGTGCCGAAGGTGCAAAAAGTATGTCGATATCGAGGTAACAGGAACAGGAGAATAAAAATATAATAACCGATAAAGGCCAAAGAGCCGTATGGATGCAAAAAGCGTCTGTACGGCTCTTTTTTTTGTTTGATACTTAAAAGACGAAAAGAATGGAAAAAGAACAAATCTTATCCGAGATGGTTGCGAAGCTTGGAAAAACCAGTTTGTCGCAGCGTACAATTTCAGGCTACGTGGAAGGTAACCTGCCGAATGATGGCGTTGAGCCAGACGATGCGTATTGGCAGAAACATGTGGGGTTTCTGAAAAGCCTTGACGGGAATTTCAGCCATGACGTAGCGCATACCGTAGATGAGTTCAAAAAGAGCTACAAGGCAGACGGGACGGACAGTGGTGACAGAGGCAATAAAGGTGGCTCTAATGATGATTCCGGAAATGCGGGAAGCCGTGACGATGCCTTACTGAAACGCCTTGAAGCCATGGAAGAACGGCTCAAGGAATCGGAAAACCAGGCAAAGAAGGAGCGTATGCGCAAGGAAGTATCAGACAAGGCCGAAAGCCTGAAGGTAAGCAACAAGGCTTTGTGGAAAGATGCCGTAATGATGGTTGAACTGAACGACGACACGGATGCCGAAAAGTTGTTGGAAGAGACCAAAAAGGTCTATGAAAGGAAACTCAAATCGTACATCGGTGAAGGGGCGGCACCTTACGGCGGAACACAAAGGCAAGCGGGCGTACATCAGGACACGGAAGAAGCCAAGGCCAAACGCGAAGCTTTCAAAGCCCGCATGGAAGGCATGGGCCGTCTTCCGAAAAGAGAGCATTAAAACAGGATAACAAACTAAAAAAGGTAAGAAGATGAGGTTTCAGGAAGGAACATTCAACACCATCGGCCAAAGGCAGGCACAGTTTGGCGGGAATTTCCCTGTATGGGCTCGTGTACGCGAACTATACAAGGGAGGCGGCAAGATAGACGCTTCGCAGTTTGCCCCCGGCACTGTTATCGGTGCCGGTACGATGGTGAAATTCAACGGGTCCGGCCAAGAAGTCGAGATTATCACCGCCAACGGTGTAGAAGGCGTGAAGGAAGTGGACAAAGTTACCGTAACGAGCGGTTGTACTACAAATGGAAACGTAGGCATCAAACTTAACAACGCCTCGGTGGTGAACATTGCTGTCACAACCGCAGAAAACACCCCCGAATCCGTGGCCGCAAAAATCGCAGCCGGTTCGTTCAGCGGTTGGACAGCCAAACAGGACGGTGCAAGCGTGATTTTCACCAAGTCGGCTTCAGGACCATGCGCTGCCCCAGTCGTGGAAGTCAATTCCACAGGCGTGAAAGCCACAGCAGAAGTCGTAACGGCCGGTGCGGCAGCCAACGGTTCATTGGATGACGTGAACGGGCTGATATTCGAGGACGTATGTATTCCGGAAGGTTGCATACTGGCCACTTGCGCCGTAGTAAGAGCCGGACGTATTTATGCAGACCGGGTGAACGGAGGCGGTATTCCGAAAGCTGTAGAGAAACAGCTTCCAATGATTGAATTTGTCCGTGAAGATTAAAAAAGGAGGCAGATTATGTACACAAGAGGAAAAGAATTTTATGACATTGTGGCCAAAGGATTGGCCTCCATGGGGTATGTAGACAAAAATGGCGTGAGTGCGCTGACCTATTTTATCCAAGACATGTTCGCGGACAAGTACAATGCGGAATCGACTTTCGCGCAGATGGGCTTCCCATTGAACCCCAACCTGCCTATCCGCCCGACTTATGAGCAGATAGAAGCCACCATCCGCCCGTATACCATGGGTACCTACGTGGACATCGACAGCGACGGCAACACAAAATCGACGGATGGGCTGAGCCTGAAAATGGGCGGTATCCCGACATTCAAGCATGAAGTTGTACTGAGCCGCAAGATATTGCGCGAGAAGATGGTGCTCATGGACAGCATCGGGGGCAGCACTCCGGAGATTGAAAACACCATCATGGACTTGCTGTTCAACGGTTTGGATGATTTGTTGGGCGGCAACTACAACACTTTCCGTTACCAACGCCACCAAATCGTGTCGAACTTCGGCAAGTTGGTGATAGACGCAAAGAACAACCCCGGCGGCATCCCGTTGGAGATAGATTTCGGTGTTCCGGCAAAGAACAAAAAGGTATCGAAATGGTACACGAAGAACGACAGTGGAGAAGTTTCACAAGACTCAAAGGTGACGAGCGGAGAAGTCGACCCGATAAAGGAAATGCGTAACATCCGTTTGGACAGCCGCATAAAAGATTTCGCTCCGAGAGGGCATTGGGAGTGTTCGCTTACCACGTATGAGGACCTTATCGCATTGCCCTATTTCCGTAAGATGTATGTGATGTACTTGCGTCCGGACATCACGGACGCGGACAATATCACGGCATTCGGTGCTTTGGTAGACGACGACACCATCAAGAAATTCATCGAATCGCGTATCGGAGCGAGAATTGAAGTGGTGGACAGCATTTCCTCGGTGGAGAAATTCAACAAGGAGAAACAGGCCATGGAATATACGTACATGGACAGCTTCAAAGAGGGCGTGCTTGTCTACGTACCGGACGATGCCATAGGAGACGTGCAATGCGGCAAGCCGATTGTCATGGAAACACCGGGTGCGCGCGTGGCATTGTATGACGGAGGACGTACTTTAATCCGCCAGATTTTCGATGACGAGACCATGACGCAGATCGTCAAGAGTGAAGTAACCGGACTGGCAGTGCCCAACAAGGTGCGTTGGATGTATTATCTCACCATCAAAGGGTAAGGCATGACGAGAGAAACTTCCCATACGGAAACCCAACGCACCGTGGAAGAATACCTTCGCGGTTGCGTAGGGTTTGACATAGAGGACAATGCCATCGCCACTATCCTTGAAGACCGTGGAATCGCCCCGGGAACCCCGTCAAAGGAGTTGACACGAAAGCAAAAGGAACTTTGCAAGGCAGACCTGTATATGTGGTGTGCCAGCACGCCAAGCATAAAAGGAAGCGTGGAAGAGGCCCACGGGACTTGGAAACACAAGGAGGGTTCGACAGAAAGCAGTGCTTACGACAAACGCAACCTGCGTATCATGGCAAACGAAATCTATAAGAAATATGGGGAGAACGTGGCGGGTTCCACGATAAAGTTGCACGCAAGAGGAATGAGGTTATGGCCAAGAAGGTAGAAAATCCGGAATTTCCACACCTATGTGTAATCTATAAGGTAGAAGGAGAGACTTCGTTTTCGGACGGAGAAAAGGAAACCGTATATGCAGGTAAATGCTTGAAATACGGAAACAGCTCCCTCCGCAGCTTTAAATCAAACGGAGTTTACAAAGGCGATTATGGTCTTGACATTCCCGGACTGATAGATGTATCGGAAGGTGACTTGCTGGACTATACTGCCTTCGGGAGAGACCACAGGGAAGGAATACTTGTGACTGGCGTGGAGCATTGCGGATGGGGGACTACGGTATATTTCAACCTTTCTAAAAACTAAGGATATGAGTACGGTAAAGACAATGAACCGAAAAGCGTTTAAAGCCGGTATGAAAAAATCCCACCGGATTATCTATACGCACGTTCAGGACATCCTTTCTTCCGCTTGTGAGCGTTTGCTTGCGGATGCAGTACAATCCAAGGAGTTCCAGGGTTTCACCGGAAATACTCAGACTTCATACGCCTGTGGGATATACATGGACGGTAAGTTGGCCTATTGCAGTTTCCAAGAATCATGGAACCAACCTCCCGTAAGACTTAAAGTGGAGAAAGGAAAGTATGTGTATCTGTCTCATCCTTACGAGGGGCATGCCAGAGGAGTGAGAGGAAAGACGGATGTGGACAGCCTTTATGGCTCGGACACTTCGTTGAACTTTCTAAAAAGCTATACAAATGTCCCGAAAAAAGGTTTCTCAATAGTGATGTGTACGGGTACGGAATATTCGGAATATATCGAATCGTCACGTAACCTGAACGTGCTCACGGAAACATGGCAACGTGCAAGACAGATACTGCTGCAAAACCTAAAACCCATACCGCAATGAGCCACGTGACGAAATATTACATTTCCGAAGTCTTGGAAGAGGTATGCCAAAGGTTGGGCGGCATTTCTGAGCATGTGTTTCCTGAACATCGTCCTGCGGCCGCAGGGAAACAGATGAATGATTTCATTGTGGTTTCCCTCCCTGTATCCATTGAAGACCAAAACGCCTACCAGAAAACCACCCTGCGTATAGAAATAGCAGTAAGGAACAGAAGCCAAGGCGTAGCACATACAAAGAAACTTCAAGAGATGCTGGACGGAGTGACCGGAGAGTTCCCTATTGTGACCGAAAGGTTCTCGGCAGTCCGGCCTTTACTTGTCTTAAAAGGCGATGACGGATTAGGCTTCACGATATGGAACATACAAGCAAAACTTATCGTAAACACCACGGATTCTTATGAGCAAGAAAATTAACAGGATAACACCATTAAATGAAATTAGCAATATGGCAGGATTGACAGTAACAACAGCGTTGACAGACTTAAAAGTATTGTTCAACGACTTAAAAGAAGTGTATTTTAAAGCCGGTGAAATCAAGACCTTGGATTTGGGTTCCGAAGCCCTCACCATGGACATGGAGCTTCCGGCATTGGATGATGGGGTGACGTTCGATACCGGTTCGGCCGACGTGACACGCGTAAGAATCACTACCAAAGCAGTATGGACCTCCAAGGCTTCAAAAGGAGACCCGGACATTACGTTCCAAGTGGCGAGCGTGGCGGGTGTGGTTAACGACCTTCTTATGGAAAACAAGAAGACCATTGCAAGTGCCACCAATATCATCAATGGAAAGACCTATAAAGGTGCGGCCTACAGTCTTTCCCCGAAGAAGGTTACCGGAGCCCTCCTGATGCAAAGCGAGGACAGACAGACCATCATCATCCTTCCCAATGTGGAGATGTATGCCAACTTCGTAGCGGCAGACGGGGACAATCCCGCTTATTTCAACGTGGCCGTGACCCCGTTGGAAAACAGCGAAGGTGCCGACATCTTTATTTTGAGTGAAACGGTTGGCGCATAACCTTCATAGGAGGGAGAGGATTACGGGCGGTGGCAATATGAGCCGCTGCCCTTTTTTGTTAAACTTATCATGACTTGACCAGATGAAAAAGAAAAAGGCGGTAAATCCCCCTACGGAAAAAGAGGAAGCCCTGTTGGATTCCATCGTTGAAAACAGCAAAGACACGGTTGAAATACGCGGAAGAAAATGGCATGTGGCATGGATGAGGAACGGCACGAAGCGTAAAGTAACCCACATCATGCTCACGGAAAAAGAAGACGACAAGGTGAACAGCAAATGTGCCGCCGCCATCGTATTGAACGGTTATTGGAAGATTCTGTTCTTTTACTGGTTCTTGTGGCGTTGGTTCTTCTACGTAATGCAATACAGTGACGAAGAACTTCTCCCACTTATAGAAACAGGTAAAAAAAAAGTACGTGTGGAGGGATATTGCGCCTGTACAATATTACTGACCGAGATGAAGGATACCGTAAAGTCGATGACGAGGGAGGAAGTAAATCGTATCCGTCAAGAGAGTTTTATGGCTCTGCGTGGTCGGCAGGAGAAAAACATCCCTTCCTGACACATCCCCTCAACCTGTTTTTCGGAATATGGGTTGTCCCTATGTGGGGATACTATTGGGTCCATACGGCTGCCCAAATCGAACTCGGACTGATAGACTGCCCCATCATAGTTTATGAAAGGGGAAAGAAACGGAAAGGTGGAAAAGTAGATGGACCGGAATTTGAAAAGGCGGATGCCTTGGATGTGGTTAATAAGGCTGACAAATGGCAAAAGAAATATGGGAATGCCCCCAAAGGAAAAGGTGTAAGAATCAGCCTTGAAGGACTAAAAATGTTGAAAAAGGATAACGGAGGAAAATAGAATGGCGGATTTGGGTCAACTATGGTTTTCATTGGGTATAAAAGACAATACCCAGGCAGGTATAGAAGAAGCTATGAAGCGCTTCGACAAGCTGAATGCCAAACTTAAACTGGGTATAGACAAGAATGTTTTCAGGAGTGCCATCACGTCGTACCTGAAGGGACAGGAATTCAAAGCCCGCATCACCCCTACCCTTCCCAAGAATACCGGTAAACTTTCCATGGAGGTGAACAAACAGACTTTGAGGGGAAGTATCAATGAAGCCTTGAAAGGCAAGGAGTTCGAGGCAAGGGTGAAAATGGTAGTTGAAAAGGCAAGCGTGCAGGATGCCATCCGGCAAGCCTTCTCAAAAGCCGGGCTGAATTACAACACCACGGCCAGCGACGTGCGGTCACAAAGAATCTTGGAAATACAAGCACGCATGGCCCAACGTGCGGCCCTATCTCAAATACAGCTTGCCGCAGCACATTCCCGTGCCCAACGTGCGGCCGACTTGCAGGCCGCTTCGAGCGAACGCCTGAACCGTAGTATGAAGAGCGGAACTAACATTTCATCCCAACTAAGAAACCAGATAGCCAACCTGTACTCATTGTACACCATTGAACGTTTTGCCACCCAAATCGTAGAAATCGGCGGTGAGTTCCAAAAACAACGCATAGCCCTGAAATCTATCCTTGGTGATGCCGGAAGAGCGGAAACGATATTCGGAAAGATTCGGGACCTTGCGGTAGAAAGCCCCTATACTTTCAAAGACCTGACCGGCTACACCAAGCAGCTTGCTGCGTTCTCCATTCCTTACGAAGAACTTTATGACACGACCAAGAGACTGGCTGACATATCTTCGGGACTTGGTGTTGACATGGGACGCCTTATCCTGGCCTACGGACAGGTACGCAGTGCAGCATTCCTCCGTGGACAGGAAGTAAGGCAATTTACGGAAGCCGGCATCCCTTTGTTGGATGAGCTGGCTAAGAAGTTCAGCATGTTGGAAGGACGAGTTGTAAGCGTGGGAGAAGTGTTCGACAAAATAAGCCGTAGAGAGGTCCCCTTCCAGATGGTAAAAGACGTGCTTTGGGATTTGACCAACGAGGGAGGAAAGTTCTATAATATGCAAGCCGTCCTGACAGAGAGCCTTTCCGGAAAACTGGACAAACTCAAAGACAGCTATGAAATCATGCTTGCCGACATCGCCCAAGCCAATAACGGAATCATCGGAGGAAGCCTTGACTTGCTTTCCGAACTTACCGGACACTGGAAGGAAGTTGCTGAAGCCATCGGTTCCCTTATCATATCTTATGGGTCTTATAAGGCTGCCATAATAGCCGTAACTACTTACCAAAAGCTGGATATAGCCTTGTTGCGGCAGGCGGTAGTGGAGAAACAGCTTGCGGCAGCAGCGAGCATATCCCTTTCAAACGCGGAAGCCGTGTCCGCCGCAAGAACCAAATTGCTGACATTAGCAAAAAAGAGGTTGATAGGCGTACTGAAATCATTATGGTCAGTGACCGCCGCAAATCCATATTTTTGGGTAGCAGCAGGCGTAACCACATTAGTATACGCTGTGTACAAACTGATTACCGCCGCGAGCGCGGCTGAAGCAGCCAATGAGGCATTCAACCGTTCTATGGAACGCATAGGCCAGACCATTGACAATCAGAAGAATAAAATCAACGAACTCTTGAATGTCATCCGAAGTGCAGATTCTTCTTCCCTACAGAAGCAAATGGCCTTTGATGAGCTTTCCGTGTTATCTCCTGCCCTGGCACAAGCATACGATTCCCTGAAAAAACTGGAAGAGGCCGACTTGACGAACGTGAACCGTCAGGTCAGCGAGCTGGCCGATGAAAGCCGTTTGTCCATGCTCAAAAGCCAAGCAGATGCCTTGGAAGGGTTGGTCAAAGAATTGTCCAAGATGAACCGCCTTGCAAGCATTGGTGCAGGTTCCGGTGCCGGGGATTATGCGAAACTCCGTTCGGCATTGAAGTCGGAATATGGCATACAAGGCAGTGTAACGTGGGATGTCGGCGACTGGTCGGAGGCGGCGCAGGAGGTGTTGAACAATATACGCAGGGAAATAGAGAAGATAGAAGATGCGAAAAAACGCATTTCCGTGCCCACAGAAATGGATGTGAGACTTTCAGAATCCAGTTACCGGAACGCAAAGGAAAAATTCGACTACCTGAGTGACTTTGCCACCGCGATGAAGAAGGAGGTGGAGAGCACGATGTCCCTGAACGTGGACGGTACGCATGCGGAACGTGACACGGACAGCATCATCGCCGAACTGGAAGGAAAACTGAAGGCGATGGAGGGCATTCCCCTTTCTGTGGAACAGCAGGAAGTGAAGGACGGCCTGCAAGAGACGTTGGGGTACATGAAACGGTGGAAGGAAATGGGCATAACGGGCGGTACGTTCACCATCCCACTATTTTTCGACTTGAAACTTAGTGATTTGGAGAACGAGACGGAAAATGCCAAAAAGAAGTTCAATTACCTTACCGGGCAGTGGGAGGAGGCAAACAAGGAATTCGGAACCTTTGCAGAAAACCGCATGAAAGCTATAAAAAAATGGAAGGATGCGGAAAAGAAATACAATGAGGCCAAAAGCGCAAAAGACATCACGGACAAAGACGGTTCTATCATCAAAGGCTATACCGAACAGCAAGAACGTCTCAAAGAACTAAAGAATGAGGTGGAATCGGCCAAAAAGGAGGCGGAATCTTTCGGCGCAGACACGGGCAAACCAGCACAGCCGGACAAAGACCCTATGGCGGACTTGTGGAATGAACGTATCAGACTGATAGAAAAGGCCATTTCCTATTATAAGGAATGGTCAGAAATAGAAGGAAAGGAAAATGCTTCCGAACGTACCCAATCCAATCCATTATTCTCCTCCGTAAAAAGCTATCTTGACCTCGGCATAGAAAGTCCTGAAAAAATCTGGGAACAAATACGGGAAGAACTCGGAAACAGCAAAGGTCAAAGGAAGCTTTTCGTAGACCTCGGATTCAAAATAGAAGATTTACGTCAAGGGAAAGAAAAAAAAGAACTGGACCGCAATCTGAAAGAAATTGAGAAATATATCTCTGAAAGTACAAAGAAATGGGATTTGTTCAAAGATTTATCCGATGCAACAGGTAACCGAAGCCTGGCCGGCCAAATCGTTTTCGGCGGTCTGATGGAATCAGAAAACCTTGGAGACGAACTGAAAAAGAAAATCGAAGAAAAACTCAGTGGCACAACCTTTTCTTTTGAAGACGTACTCGGCATGGACGAAAAAGGGCTGGAGGACAACGGACTGAAAACACTTAGCGGGCTTGTGTCCGCCTATCGTGAAAATTCGGAAAAGCTCAAAGAAGAACAGGTGAAAAACCTCAGCGAGCTTATCAAAAACCACAAGGACTATGCCGCAAAGATAGAGGAAATAGAAAGCAACCTACAAAAGGACTTGAAGGACATTGAAGGGCGAAGAGCAGAACTTGAAACAGGAGGTGTGGATGTTGAAAGCTTGATTTCGAGCCGTAAGAAAAAAGCAGAAGAAGACAAATCTTCCGTATTGTTGGAACAATTCAAAAAAGAATCCGATTGGGCGAATATCTTCGACGACTTGGGGCGCATGTCTACGAGGACGATAGACGACATGATCGAAAGAATCAATACGTTCTCCCGATCACAAGAGTTGTCTGTGGAAGAGACAAAAGAGCTGATAGAAGCCATGCGCAAACTCAGGGAGGAGTCCTTGGAAAGAAACCCGTGGAAAGGCATCTCCAATGCGTCCAAAGAACTTGCAAAATGGAAGGAACTGCAACATTATCTTGGTAATGCTGAAGAACTTTCATTCTTTGACAAGGAATCAGGAAAAACCGTAAAATACACCCGTGCACAGATTGAAAACGGGATTGTCGCCTCACAAGAAGACATGGTGAAGTCTATAGACCATGTAATAGACGGATTAGAGGCCATGAATACAGCCGTATCCTCCGTTTCAGGCATGTTGGAATCTCTGGGAATGGAAGGCGCAAGTGATATTACCAATCTCATGGATGGCATTTTCAGCAGTTCAAACTCAATGGGCGGGAGCTTCCAATCCATAGGCAAACTGTTTGGGGTATCAGATGCCGGAATATTGAAAAACCTTGGGTTCGGAGGCATGGGTATCGGAGCCGTGACGGGAATTATCGGAGGAATTGCCAAACTTCATGACAAGAAACTTGACGAGGCAATACAGAAAAGTCAAAGACGCGTAGAGGAATTGCAAACCGCATACGACCAACTTGGGAAGGCCGTGGAGCGTTCTTTCGGTGCAGCCACAGATGCGGCAGAAAGAGCGTTGTCCTCGTATGAACAACTCGCCGAACAAGCCGAACGTGCCGGAAGCAAACTAAGCGCAGCCTATTCGATGCCATACGATGTGCTGAAAGACGGAGGACGCAGCATGATGAATGACCTTCTTCCGAAGAGTAAAATGGAAAAAATTATTTGGAACGGAGGAAAAGCACACGGCTTCGCGGCTTCACTGAACTTCACAGTGGGCATCGAGAGAGAGGCATACGAAGCCTTAAAAGCAGTGGGATCCGGAGAAAAAGGCAGTGAAGGCAATGTCTACATGGCCCAATATGCAAGCCTCGTAGGTCAACGTCTGGAATTACAGAAACAACTGAGTGCAGAGGAAGATAAAAAGGATTCTGATCCGGCCAAGATACACGACTACCAAGAGCAAATTGCTGAACTGAACGACCAGATTACTTATTTTGTACAAGACACGGTGGCCTCTCTTTACGAGCTTGATTTAAAAGACTGGTCGAAACAGTTGAGCGATGCACTTGTAGATGCTTTCAGAAACGGAGAGGATGCAGTAGAAGCTTTCGAACAGACGGCGAGCGACCTCCTTTCAAGGGTAGCAAGCAACATCCTGCGCATAGGCATCCTTGAACCGGCGATGAAGAAGCTGCAAAAGGCGCTTTTCGGGGAAATGGACGAGAATGGGAATTATCAAGGTGGAATCATCAACCTGAATGATTTGAACGGAACGATGGATGAAGGGATGAAATATCTTTCAGACTGGTTCAATACAGAAGGGAAAAATATTGTGGAGGCCATGAACAACGCTTTCCAACTGCTAAACGAAAAGAGCGGTGGCCTTTTAAGCAAAACGGAAAGCGGAGGCAGCATGCGTTCAAGTATCCAAGGCGTGACGGAAGACACAGCCGACTTACTGGCTTCCTATATCAATGCCATGAGAGCCGATTTGAGCGCACAGCGTTCTGTCATAGAGAAATATTGCGGAGAACAGTTCCCCGAAATGACCCATCTGGCAGAAGCACAGTTGCAGCAACTCCAGATTATCGTTAAAAACACGGGAGAGCACACAAGGATAGCATCGGAAATCAGAGACATGCTACGCAGTGCCAAACAAAGCAAGTCTTCTGGTTTCTGGATTCATTAAAAAATATCATCATGAACAAACTGAATGAAGAAATAATGTCCGGGGCAAAAGCCTGCGGTATTTGTGAAGAATGGTACAATATGATGAAGGACGCTGACAAGGACGGCCTGCTCGACATGTACAAACGAGGAATAGACTTCGTAATCAAGCATTCATTTCCTGAGAATTCATACCTCCTCTCCCATTCCACAGATGAAATCCGGCACAAACATCTGATATTCATTGACGAGACTGTACCGGAAGGAGGGGAAAACGGGACTTATGTATTCAATGGTACATGCCGAGGACAGATTTCATTCGACCGGTATTCTGCGTCTACACTACATATACGGGACAATAGCCAAGTCGTTATCTCGGCAAAAGGGCTTTCAAAAGTTTTTATAAACGTGTATGACCATTCACGTGTGGAAATCATACAGGAGGATGCTGCTAAAGTATTTGTTTACTTTCATGGAGAGACATGCCATATTTCTTCCCATGAAGAAAGCTGCGGAAATGTTTTCATCCGCAAGAAATAAACCATATAAAAATATGATTATTTAGAAAATAATGTTATATTTGCATTCGTAGAACAATAGTAAATCATTTGAAGGCCACAGAGCCTGCCCCATGGGATAAAACCTTTATGGGGCAGGCTCTGTTTTTCTATTCAGACCATGAGTAAGGCTTACACCATATTGATTCAAAAAGAGAAAGAAGGCGCAGCGGTGAAGGACACGGTAAGGGACTGGAACATCGCCTGCACCGACATACCTTTTCTTCCGGAAAACGAGGCCAAAGAACTCCCGTCACGTGACTGGCCGGATGAGGACGGTGAAGATACGTACCGTCCTGAAACCATAAAGATGAAAGCATACGACCTGGATATCTCACTTTGTTACAAAGGAGACCTTGGAAGTGCCTATACCCAAATAGAAGAATTCATGGCATACCTTACCGGGAGGGACGGAGGAGGTACATTTTTCAAAATCTACAGTCCCCATACACTCATCGGAAGAGGCGGTTGTTACATGAAACAATTTGCCCCTGACGACTTCTGGAAGGGAAACGGAGAAGACGTGTTGGAGTTTAAAATCACCGTAAGGGTAACAGAACCTTGCGGTAACATTATTCTATCTGCATGAAATACGAAATATTAGACAAGACAGGTAAAAATAAACGTTGTACGGTAACGAGTTTGGAATACAACGGAGAGTTTATGGGTGAAAGCTATGTACTCTGCAAGGTGGAAAGCGAGGTGCCCATAGATTTTCAAACAGGAGACTATCTGGAATACCGAGGAGAAAAATATGAAATAAACTACGACCCCTCTGTCCTCAAAAAATGCCGTGCAAGTTACAACAGAGACGCCTTCACATACGACAGCATCAAACTGAACAGCGCAAGCAACGACTTAGTAAAATGCCTTTTTCAGGACTATGTAAAAGAAGATAACCTTATACATTATTCTTCCCTGCCGAAATTCAGTTTTTTCGCCTCCAACGTGGAAGACCTCGCGGAACGTATACAGGCCAATTTGGACCGTTTATACAGCGGAGACAGAAAGTGGACAGTTAAGGTATCCCCCGGATGCGGAGGAAAGACGGATGTTTATGTTGCGGCAGAACAAATCAACGTGTGGACCGCACTGGGATATTCTTATTCAAAATTCAAGGTGCCTTTCATTATAAAAGGCCGCACCATAACTATCGGTGCTGCATCAGAAACTTTAAACAAGGTTTTCAAGTATGGCAAAAATAACGGACTTTACGAAATAGAGTCCGTAACAGAACAAGATGCGGACATCATCACCAGACTTAAAGTTTATGGAAGCACAAGGAACCTGCCCAACCGGTATTATAATAACCTACGAGAGGCGTACGCCATAGTAGAAGTCAGCAGAATAGAATATGAGCGTATCGACAACACCCATGCCAAATGCAAGATATTCAGCGACAATGCACCGGAAAAAATCGGTACCTGGAGCGAAGTGCGCATCAATGGAGAGGTGCATAAGGTGGCAAGCCGACAAGAATTCGATGACAATGTGCCCTCTCCTAAAGAGTGTACGTTCATTGAATTATCAAAAGGGAAATACGAACTCTTGTCTGTTCCGGTAACATACGAGGAACACCATAACGGTCTGAACTACGAAATCAAAATGCTTTGGCATGAAGCGATGATCGGTACGGAATGCGAAGTATACGTAGAAGGTATGCTCCGTTCAACTTTCGAGGTAAGAAACAGCAATAACCGCAGCCTATGTTATGACAAGGCATACGCCTACGTACGCGACATACTTTTAATCCCAGCAGAAGAGATACCTGATTTCAATAGTTTCATGTCTTCCGCGAGCTACACGGACAACGGTGACGGAAACCATGAATATGACTTGAAACTGTACCATGAGACGAGCGTGGAATATGAGCTCGTTGACTCTCCCTCTCCTACACGATTTGAAATCTTGTACGCATCGGAAACAAGCAAAATCGGAGAAAGTTTCCTCACCGGAAACCATAACGGTTCATTGCTACCCAATAATATGTATGCCCCCAATCTGATGCTTCCCGATTTTCCTTCTATCACACTCGACCCCTATATAGACAGCGACAACATTGAAAAGTACGGTATACGTGAAGGTTGCGTGTTTTTTGACGGAAGCAATGATGAACTGGAAGAGATATTTCCCTCCATAGAAGGCATGAAAGCGGAAGACCTACGGGATGCGGGTATAGATGTGTCGTTGGCAGAAGGCGACAACGGGAATTTGGATGAATTGGCCGATGCCGAAAAAATACAAGACGACGGAGCCATTACGCCGGGAGATATTATCCCCACCTTCACTGTCACACTGAAAGACGTGGGATTCGACCTCGCCAAAGAGATAGGCGATGATTCTTCCATTAGCATGAAAAGCGGATATTGCAGCGGACGTGAATTTAAAATCAGGAATTGTGTTCCCACAGAAAAAAACGGGGCAAAGTGTTACCTGCTAAGGTGTGAACGCGCGGAAGATGAATCCAATAAATTGTATTATCCTTATAAATTATACCCCCTGCAAGCCGGAGACAAATTTGTAATTTTAGGAATAGACTTGCCAGACGTATACGTAAAGGCTGTTTCACAGAGGTTATTACGGGCAGGAAAAGAATATCTTTCCGAAGTAGACCACATGAAACATACCTATTCCCCAAAAATAGACGAGATTGCGATGGCTCGCCAACACGACGAAGCCATACAATCCGGAGGTATAAGTCTTCACGACACCATCAAGGAGGGCATGCTGATAAGGATTTCCGATGAGGACCTTTTTAATGAAGAGCTACATATCACTATCGACACCCTCACCATAAAGGAAGGGGAAAGCCTGATACCGAGTTACGAAATCACCCTCAAAGAGGCCAAGGAGGAAGGCACACTGGAGCGCATGCAAAACAAGATTGACGCTATTGCATCCGGAAACTCTGTAAATCATGCCGGCGGGACGATCGTCAACCTGCAAGGGAATTACCTGAAAAAAGATACGGAAGATGCCGCTACCGCCCTTATCAGCTTCTTGAAAGGCTTATTATACGGGAATTACAAACCAGGAGAAAGCGGAGGTGCACTGAAAGAAGACGGAAGTGCAGAGTTTGATAGTGCCACGATAAGAAAAGGACTGAATATCGGCGAGTTTTCAAGCATAAACCGCTTAGGAGACGCTGTTCTCAACTCCATTTCATTGCGCAACCTTTTTCAAATCGGGAAATTCTCATCCGGCGAATCGGGCGGCCAAATCTCGGACGACGGCGCGGCAGAGTTGGCCTCTTTGTTGCTGAGGGGCACATTGGAGATTGGAAAGTATTCCGCAGGGAAATCGGGCGCGAAGATTGGCGAGGACGGAGCTGCGGAGCTTCTGAGCGTGTTGGTACGTGGACTGGTAACTGCACAGGGCATACAGTCGCCGGGATTCTCGACAGGGGCATTGGGCACGGGGCTGTGCCTGAAAATGGACGAGAACGGGGATTCTTATATCGAGGTGGACCGCATGCTTGTGCGCAAGGTGGCAGAGTTCATCCAGCTTGTGATTCAGGAAATCAAGCACGTGGGCGGGCAAATCGTGCTTACCCCGGCCTCGATGAAGTGCATCCGCGTGGAAGACACGGGGAGTGCCTACCGTTGCTATTTCGAGGCGACGGACGGGGAAAAGACGGTGGAGAACCAGTTTGTCGCCGGTGACCAGGCACGCGCCCAGACGTTCAACGTGAAGGAGGGTGTGAACGAGAACGTGAAGAACACTTATTACTGGCGTCTGGTGACGGGCGTGGGTGACAACTACATAGACCTCTCGAAGACGGACTGCGACGCGGGGAGCACGGTACCGGCCGCCGGTGACGAAATCGTCCAGTTGGGAAACCGGAAAGACGTGGCCCGACAGGCGGCCATTATCCTTTCGGCATACGGGAACGATGCCCCTTATTTCAAGATGTACCGGGGCATCAACTCTTACAAACTGGAAGGCAAAGAGTTTATCAACCTCTCACGGGAAGATGTCATGATTATCTCCGACAATATAAAATTGTCCACCGGCGAGACGGTGAAGGAATACATCAACGGCGCGGTGGGAGACGTACAAAGCAAAGTGGATGAAGTGAGCGGCAAGGTGGAGGACGCGGTGGAACGTTTGGCGGAGCAGCAGAATTACATTGCCGCCCTACAGAAGATCGCCAAGGACTTGCAGGACCAGATTGACGGCGCGATTGAAAGCTACTTTGAAAAAACCGACCCGACGACCTCCAACTACCCGGCGAACGAGTGGACCACCGAAGAACAGAAACAGTCACATTCAAACGACACCTATACCAACATCAGCACGGGCAAGAGTTGGAAGTGGGTAAAAGACGGCAGCACGTGGAAATGGAAAGCCATCGCGGACACGGCCACGGAAAAGGCTTTGGCCGCAGCGGCCAAGGCACAGGACACGGCTGACGGCAAACGCAGGGTGTTCGTCAGCCAACCCACCACGGGGCAGGCTTACGACGTGGGCGACCTTTGGGTGAACGCGACTTACGGGGAGACGTACAAGAACGACTTGCTGCGTTGCAAGACCTCCAAGAAAGAGAATGAGGCTTTCTCCATCTCGCATTGGGAGCTTGCCTCACGCTATACGGACGACACTAAGGCCAACGAGGCGGCTGAGGCCGCACGGGAGGCTGCGGAGGCCGCGAATGCGGCACAGGAAGCCGCCAACGAAGCCGCCGCCACGGCAGGGGAAGCCAAGACGGAAGCACAAGCCGCCAACACGGAACTAGACAACCTGAAATCCGACGGCACGATAAGCCCGGTGGAGAAAACCGCGCTGAAGCAACAGCACGCCGACATAAAGGCGGAACACGGGCAGATAACGGCGGAGGCCGGAAAGTATTCCATAAACGTGGCGGACTATGAGGCCGCGTACAAAAAGGCCGATGCCGCGCTTACCAAATACACCGCCTCCACTCCCGAATACATCACCGTGGAATCCGACTATTCGGACATCTCTTCCTATTATTCCGAACGGCAGACGATATTGGATACCGTCGCCGCAAAGGCCAAGGAAGCGTCGGACGCGGCGAAAAAGGCAGCAGACGACGCTGCCGCGAAGGCAGAGGAAGCGGCAGAATCGGCGAGCGAGGCGGCCAGGAAGGCCAACGAGGCCAAGACTGCCGCAGACAATGCGGCCAAGGCCGCGAAAAACGCCCAGGCCGATGCCAACGAGGCGAACTCCATGCTTTCGGACATCGCCAACGACAACAAGCTTACGGCGCAGGAGAAACAGCAGGCCAAGAAGGAATGGGACGTGATAGTTTCCGAGAAGCCGAAAAACGACGCTTCGGCTGACAAGTTCGGAGTATCCAAGACAGCCTACGGCTCTGCATACACGGCTTTGAGCACGTATGTCACACCCCTGTTGTCAGATTTAAGCTCCACGAGCAACATCACGGGCACAGAGTTCAGGGCGAAGTTCAAGGCTTACTATGACGCGCGCACGGACTTGCTGAATGCCATATCGGCAAAGGCAAAGGAACTGGCCGACAACGCGCAAGAGGCGGCTGACGCGGCGGCGGAGAACGCCTCGCAGGCCATAGAGGACGCGGCTTCGGCGAAGAATGCCGCCGACAAGGCACAGGCGGACGTGGATGCCGAGAAGGAGCGCATGGACGATTGGGCGGCCGACGGCAAGTTCTCCCCTTCCGAAAAGAAGCAGTTGAAGGAGGAACTCGCCCGCATCGACGGGGACAAGACGCAGGTCGCGGACGGTTACACGAAGTACGGGCTTGGCACTCCCACGGCTTATAACACGGCTTACACGAACTACCGGAAGGCCATCAACGGCGTGGTGTCCTCTTCTTCCGAGACCGTGGCCATCCCTTCGGACTTCGCCACGAAGCGCACGGCGTACTATACGCAGAAGAGTGCCGCCCTGACGGCCATTTCGGACGCGGCGAAGGCGTATGCGGACAAGGTGGTGGCGGGGATTGAAGTCGGGGGACGGAATATCCTCATGGAGACCAACCAAGGGAAGAAGAGGTGGTACGCAAACACGAATGAGGGGGAGACGCTTTTCACCATTTCCGAGTGGGTTGACGAGGGGGTAAAAGGTGTGAAGTTGGAACTTACCAAAAAACCATCCTCATGGAGTATCATTTATTACAATTTGAATGGCACATTGGATTTGCTTGAACCCAATACCACCTACATGCTGAGCTTTGATGTATTGTCCAATATATCAAATACATTATCAGCCACAATAATGGGCTCCAATGCTACGGGAAAACTTACCAATAGTCCTTCATTCAGTTTTGAGGCCAACAAGAGGAAACACGTCGTGTTAAAGCTTGTAACAAACGACCTGTCGGAAAAAGGTTCGCAAGTGTTGTACTTTTCTTATAATAAAGTAAGTTACATCTGTTTCAAGAACCTGAAACTCGAAAAAGGGAATGTTGCCACCGCGTGGACACCCGCCATCGAGGACGTGAACGGCATGATAGAGGATGCGCAAAAGGCGGCTGATGACGCAGCGGAAGCGGCCAAGAAGGCGCAGACGGATGCCACGAATGCCAACAAGGAACTGACGAACATCAAGAGCGACAACCTCATATCCCCCATCGAAAAGACAGCCCTGAAACAGCAGCAGGCGGACATCCGTTCGGAATACGGCGAGATTACGGCCAACGCGGCGCGTTATTCGGTATCGACTACGGCATACAAGGCGGCATACGACAAGGCTTCGGCCGCGCTTACGAAATATACGGCTTCTTCACCGGAATATATCACGGTGGGGAGCGACTACTCGAACATATCAGCCTATTACGATGCGCGGAAGACCATACTCGATGCGATTGCCGCTGCGGCCAAGAAGGCTGCGGACGATGCGACGAACAAGGCGAACCAGGCGGTTGAGGATGCGGCGCGTGCGGGGCATTACCTTCTTGATTTGAGCAGCGACAGCGGACCGGTATCGTGCGACGCTTCGGGGAACGTCACTGGCGGTTTCCCAAGCAGCAAGGCCACGGTATACTATGGCACCGAACCGGATACGGGATGGGCGTTCACGGGTGCATTCTCTGGATGCTCGGGAAACGTGAACTCATCGACGGGGCAAATCACGGTCACGGGAGTGAGTGCGGACACGGGCACTGTGACGGTCACGGCCAAGAAGGGCGGGAAGACGGACCTTTCAGCCGTATTCTCCGTATTCAAGGTAAAGGCCGGTGCGGACGGAATAAACGGCACCAACGGAGTTGGCATCAAGTCCATAACCAACAAGTATGCCGTATCCGCATCGAACACCACCGCGCCGACATCGTGGAGCGATACGGTACCTACAATGACCACCACGAACCGTTACCTGTGGAATTATGAAATTGTCACCTATACCAACAGCACGACAAGCGAGACCAAAAAGAGGGTCATAGGTGCATACGGAAATACAGGCAACACGGGCGCCACCGGGGCGACGGGTGTGGGTATAAAGTCCATTACGGAATATTATTTGGCCTCTTCGGCATCGAGTGGAGTGACAACTTCAACGTCAGGATGGACGACTTCGGTACAGGCCACTTCATCTTCCAAGAAGTACCTTTGGAACTATGAGGTGGTGACTTACACCAATGATACGAAATATACGAGCAGTCCGGTGATTATCGGTACTTATGGGGATAAGGGTGATACTGGTCCACAGGGAGTACAGGGTCCAAAGGGTGCTGACGGGACACCCCGCTATACTTGGATACGCTATGCTGACAACGCATCGGGTTCGGGCATCAGCAACTCGCCTACGGGAAAAACTTATATCGGGTTTGCTTATAACAAGACCACCGCCACGGAAAGCAACACCCCTTCGGATTATACATGGTCACTTATCAAAGGCGAAAAGGGCGACCAAGGTGTTCCGGGGGCAAAAGGGGCTGACGGGAAGACCACTTACACATGGATAAAGTATTCCGATAACTCGACGGGCAGCGGGATGTATGACACTCCCAAATCCACGACACAGTACATCGGCATAGCAGTAAACAAGACAACGGCCACAGAGAGCAATACTCCATCGGATTACACGTGGTCTAAGTTCAAAGGTGACGACGGTGCGGATGGGAAAGGCATCAAGAGTACCGCCGTGACTTATCAGGTAAGCACATCGGGCACCACACCGCCCACGGGTACGTGGAGCGGTTCTATCCCTTCCGTGGCTGCCAATCAGTACCTTTGGACGCGCACGGTTATAACCTACACGGACAATACCACATCTACGTCGTACAGCGTGGGTAAGATGGGGGCTAACGGATCCAAAGGTGACAAGGGCGATACGGGACCCGCAGGAGCTGACGGTGACGGCATCGTATCGGTATCGAACACTTACCAGATAGGCAGTTCCGGCACGACGGCACCGACAGGAAGCTGGAGCGCAACTGTACCTTCGCCACAGAAAGGTAAATACCTTTGGACGAAAACGGTGACGACTTACAAGAAGAGTGACCCGACGACAGTGTATTCCGTGAGTTATTACGGTACGGATGGTACGGCGGCCAAGTACGTGAGGGTTGCGGGCGACCAGGTGTTTATATACGCCAACAATTTTTCAGGGAATCCCACGCCTACCTCCATTACGCTGACGGCCACCCTCACGGGGACATCCGGATACCAGTGGAGCTATAAACAGGCGGGACAGACTTCTTTCACGAACATATCGGGAGCCACTTCGCAGACTTATGCCTTGGCACATAACAATTCGACGGTTTGGGGCAGCGCGAAGTCTGTGACCATACGTTGCACCTCGGGCGGTGTATATGACGAGATGACGATAGCCAAGGTTTCTTCGGGTACCAACGGGACGAATGGCAAGGATGGCACAAATGGCACGAATGGAAAGGACGGTGCCGCCGGTAAGAACGGCGCGGATGCCTACACCATAATTCTGGGCAACGAATCGCATGCCTTCCAAGGGACGACGAGTGCGGCCATCGCTGCATCCACGAAATGCGAGGTTATCGCATACAAGGGTGCCACAAGGGTGGCGGCAACAATCGGTACTATAACCGGAGCACCGTCGGGAATGTCCACGAGCATCTCAAGCAACGGAACCACATCGGCCTCGTTCACGGTGTCCGTCACTTCTTCGTTGACTACCGGACAGGGCGTGCTTACTGTACCTATCACCGTGGACGGGAAGTCTTTCACGAAGAATTTCTCATTTTCCGTGGCTTTCAAGGGCAACACGGGCGCCACTGGGGCGACGGGTCCCAAGGGGGATGCGGCTGTATTCTACATCATAGAGCCTTCTGCAAATGTGGTGAAGAAGTCTTGGGACAACAAGCTGACCCCGACGTCCGTGACGTGCAAAAAATTCAAATGTGTGGGCAACACCCAACAGGAGACTACGGAGAAAACGTTGAAATACCAACGTGTAGGCCAAGATAGTTCGGTACAGAATTACACAGGAGCTGTAGCCATCACACAATCCACCACGGAGATAGTGTTCTACCTTTATGACGGGAGTACACTCATGGGGGGATGTACACAAAGAGTCCCTGTTATTGGTGACGCTGTGAATGTGTATGAAAAGTTGGATGCAAGAATGACTGGTGCGGAAGGTGAAATCGGTTTATTGTCTACCAAGGTCACTACCGTGACGGATTCCGTGACGGGGCTTGAGAAAGAAGTGGAGACCAATACCGCCGAAATAAAATCCGCCAAGGGACAGATTTCGAGCACGGCATCGCAAGTGAGTTCCTTGGGCACGAGGGTAAGTACCGTGGAGCAGACGGCAAGTGGCCTCACTACTACGGTGAACGGCCTTAACGGGAAGGTGTCGAAACTGGAACAGACGGATTCGAGCCTGACGAGCAGGATTACTTCGGCGGAGGGAAAGGTGAGCACCATCGAGCAGAAAGTGAGCAGCATTTCGCTGAAAGTAGACGGCATAGATCCTGTGAACCTTTTCAGGGACGGTTCCTTCGAGTCCGGGTATAACACTTTCAGAACATCGGGAAGCGGTAAGGACGACGTGGAGGTCGGCATATCGGCCAACGGGAAAGTGGGAAAGAATGCCATGATGGTGAAATGGCCGGGCAAACGCACATTGGTTTATATCGAACAAGACATAAGGGTCGTTGAGAATTCGAAATACACGCTTGCATTATGGGTTTATGCCAACAAAGAGACATCTACGGGACACGATCTTGTCATAACTGCTTACAACAAGAACGGCTCATCGTTGAGCATAAGCGACAGTACCGTTAACCTTAACGTTCCCAAAACTTCGTGGACCCGTTTCGTACACACGTTCACCGTCCCAACCGGCACGGAATATGTAAACTTTTATATCCGCGGAACGTCATCTGTCGATGCCGATACGCTGGTATACTATGACGGGGTCATGTTGCTCAAAGGGGACTATCTGGACAATATTCCCTCTTATTTCATTCCTAACGACAGTGTGAGCGGTGACACCCTTCTCTCCACGGGAATAGATATAGAGAACAAAAAAGTCATTGTAACGAGCGACCAGTTCGTCATACAGAACAATGACGGAGAAGTGACGTCGAGCGTGAATGAGGATGGTGTGCTTTCGGTGGGAAGCGGGGAGTTCTCGGGTTTCATCCGTACCATACCGCGTATCATAACGAAGAATACGGGCGATAACGGAGATGTGGAGTTCAAGGACAATTACTACCAAATCAGCTTAAGCAACTTGTACAAAGGAGGCTTCATCTATGTGGACGTGGAATCGAACAGCTATGCCGGTGACGGAATCAAATTACCGTTGGGGCTAAAGTACGCCGGTGCGAGAGTGACTATCGTGAACAAGTATCCGGCCAAACGGCTTATCATAACTACAAGGCATGAGGCTTTGGACCCGGGTTACGGAGATTGGAGCGATGACGAGAACAATGCAATGCGGCTCGGTGGCGTACAGATAAGCCACGTGGAGATGGGAAATGTGAGCACACAAGGAAACAACCGTTTTGTGGAACTGCTTGCCGTTCCGTATTATCTGGACGAGACAATAGGCAGCGTAAAGTACCAGGGACAGGTGGAATGGGTGGTACTGAACAATCAGGAGTTCACGACGGCCAACAATACGACAGGGGGAAAATATGCGAAATTCAAATAACATTATTCATTTATTAAAAACAAAAGGTTATGGAGATTAAGACAAACAGTACGAGGGTGATTTACAACGGAGAGACCACAACGGCAAATGCCAAGTACAACATCGAGTATGAGACGGACGGTAAGGAACTGAAACGCGTGAACGCCTTGGTGAACAAGGTGGAGGAAGTGGAGCTTCCTATGGAGGAAGGCATGCAGAAGGGCGTGCAGGAAACCCTGTTGGGCAGTATCTATTATGAGAACGGTTATTACACGATGTCGAACTTCCCGGAGAGTGAGGAACTGCCGAAGTACATATCGGATGCCATCCAGATAGTGAAGCAGATAAAAGAAGACGCTTCTGCCTGACTATTGAAACAACGGGTATAAGGCGGCGGTGCCTGCCTTACCCGTTTGCCGGGGTCTTGTCTTGTGGACCGGGGGGCTTTGGCATTAATTAGAAAAATGTATTGTAATGGAGAAAGCTATTATTGATTTTATTGAAAACCACATGATGAACCACATCATACTCATAGCGTTATGCGTGGCGGCCACGATAGGTGCAATGGCCGTGGATTTGGTCTCGGGGGTACAAAAGGCCAAACAACGCGGTGAGGCACGGACTTCTACGGGATATAAGAAGACGGCCACGAAGGCAAAGAAGTATTTCACGCCTTTCCTGACGTTGTGTTTTATCGACATCCTTTGTTGCGTGGTGATTCCCATTCCGGTGTTCTCGATGTTGTGGACGGCTTACTGCATTTTCTGTGAGTTTGTGTCCGTAAGGGAGAAATCATGGCAGAAGGAGGAGCTTCGGAAGGCGGAGAAGACGATGAGAGTAATCATTGACAACAAGGATGAGATAGCCAAGATGGCGGCAGAGCTTCTGTTTCAAAGGGAGAATGAGAATAATACAGTAAAGAAGGAGGAAAAATAAGATGGCACTTAGGAATTTGAATTTCACCCTTCAGGGTGACAGGTATGTGGCGGAAGAGACCGTGAATGCGGACTATGCACTTCATCTGGAAAGGAAGGCGGGCGGCGGGTTTTATATTTTGCAGCGCAGTTCGGACGATGGCATGTTCGTGTCGTGCCCGCTCCCGGCGGGCTTGTACAATCCCGGCCAGTTCATAGACTGGTGTTTCGGCCATGGCGTTTATCCGATGCACATCAGGATTGAGAGCATGACGGAGGTGACGAAGGGCACTATCAGGGAGGCGGAATGATGGAGAGGATGAACTTTTCACGGTTGAATATGACGGGGCTGGGAACAGCCCGCGTCAATTCTTCCGGTATCACGGAGTGCGGGGATTCGTATGAGCTTATTGACAATGCCTTGCTCTTGGAGAATGGGAAGGCTTGGCTTTGGACTGACGGAAGTCCCGTAATGATGGCAGAGGTGACGAGAAGGACAGTTAAGAAACAATTAAAACATAAGTAGTTATGGCAGTAGAAGGAAAAACGATATTACAGACTACGGAACGCACGGAGCTGACGGGGAAAGAAGGTATCCCGTTTCAGGAGGGGACGCAGAACGGGCACATGCTTCTGGAGAAAATCAAGGAATATATTAGTAGTGACGTCTATATTTGCCCCGGTGCTTTTCAAACAACAGAAGGATGGTCTACAACAGACGTAGAATCTATTGTAGGGAATTGGGATGAGTTTACAAAAGCTGTCTTAGGTAGAAAGGCAATTATCACCAGTATTTACTCACAAGATGCAGCCTATACAGGTATAGGCTTAACTGCCCAAGCAATTAAAGGCTACGCTTTATTTATTATGGTACAGGATAAGTATTTTGCATATTTAATTAGTGAAGACTTGGTAATCCTTCTTATTAGTGATACTGTGCTCTTTGCGAATTCTGTTGTAGATAATTTGAATAGTTTAGAAACTAAGCAGCCTCTCTCTGCCAACCAAGGTAGGATTCTTAATGAAAATATTTCGGAAATCTCAAATCCTGCCTCTGCGGAAAAGGATGGATTAATGTCGAAAGAGGACAAGGAAGCCTTTGACAATATGAAAGACGGCGGTGCCATCGAATATAAGGAGATTTCCGGGCAGACGGTGGATGCCGATGACCTTATCGTGCCGAAACTCACTGTAAGATACCTGAACAAGAACGCCTCCACAGCGGAAAACATATCGAATATACCGGCAAAAGGAGGCTTCGTTTTGGAATCCATGTGCGTGAGGTATGTGGATGAGGATAATTGCGGGTATATACAGACGTATTACTCCCAGAATTCGGATTCGAGGATACTCCCCTTTTCCCTCACAAGACAATATACAAACGGGAAGTGGACTGAGTGGCGGAGTACCGTGGGAAGATACCTGTGCGTCAATGAAGCCTACGAAAAAGTGGGAACTACTTTTTTAGGCACCGGGTTCCAGGTGGGGAACATATTCGACCGCTCCATAGTGAAAGACGGGGCTTTGGCCATTTCAACTCAAGACGTTGCCCTTCACCTGACAGGAGTTAAAAACAGTACCACTTATAAGGTTGTGTCGAATTCTTCAGTGGGATACTGGATGATGAAGAACTGCCCGGAACAATTTTTCCATGCCGGAAAGGTCGCAGTAAGTGAAGACAAGACAAGCGAATCGGATGAGACGAAAAAAGAATACGTGGCCGAAGTGGTGTCCGTGGATGCGGAAGAAGGGACCGTGACGTTCTCGGAGAGCTTGAACCCATACACGGATTTCAATGATTATTCCGCCTCGTTCAAAGCCTATGCGGAAAACGGTTCGTTGTGCCTTTCGGCAGGCACTTCCACATTTCTCGGCATCGCCGGGGAAGAGTGCGTGGCGGGCGCGGAAAGTGCTGACGGGTGCGTTGCCCTTGGCGACCGTTGCGTGTCCACGGGTGGTTGTTCCGTGGCATTGTGTTGGCAAACGGTGGCGCGTAACTTCGCCGAGACGGCATTGGGGATATCCAACAAGTCGCACAAAGGGGATTCTGCGGACAAGCAGACGTTGTTTTCCATTGGCAACGGGACTCAGTGGTTCAATGACTGGGGGACGGCGAAACAGAAGAACGCCATGGAGGTGATGAAGAACGGTGACGTGTACATCGAAGGTATCGGCGGATATGACGGAATCAACGATGGTTTCACAGCCCAATCCGTGCAGGATGTAATCTCCGGTTTGCTGTCGGAGGTTTCGGCATTAAAGGAGGAAATAGAAGCACTAAAGGGAAGCGGGGCATGAAAAAGGGAGGCCGCCGCCTCCCCGAATATTAACCAAAAATCTATACCATGAAAAACATATCAGTTTTTCGGGCGTCCCTCGCGGGAGGCGGAAGCAAAGTTAAACAAAAAAATGGAGAAATGAAAGCAAGTAATTCATTGATTGAGGCGATAAAGAGGTTCGAGGGATTCCGGGGCACGGCTTACCGTTGCCCGGCGGGCGTGTGGACGGTGGGATACGGGCATACGGCGGGCGTAAAGCGTGGCGACAAGATGACGGAGGGCGAGGCGGAACGGCAGCTCAGGCGTGACTTGGCGGAATACGAAGCGTTCGTGGACAAACTGGGCGTGACGGAGAGGCAGAACAAGTTTGACGCGTTGGTGGATTTCGCGTATAACCTTGGGTGCGATGCGTTGGCCGGTTCCACACTTTTGAAGAAAATACGGGCTTGCGCGCCTGATGCGGAGGTGCGTGGGGAGTTCATGAAGTGGGTGTATGCGACGGTAGCCGGGAAGAAGCGGAAGCTGGAGGGGCTGGTGAAGCGCAGGAAATGGGAGGCTGACAGGTTCTTTAATATAGCGTAAGTATAAATATATTTTATTAGTAAAAACAAAATCTTATGAAAAAGTACATTGGAACAAAACAGATTGAAGCAGAGCCGATGTTATTAGGCGAGTTTATCAAACAGACAGGGCGTAACCCTTATGTAAATGACCCAAAAGTTCACGATAATTCTGAGGAAGGATATATTGTGAAATACAAGGACGGTTACGAAAGCTGGTCTCCGGCAGAGGCGTTTGAGGAAGCGTACAGATGCGCCGACACATTCCTTGACCGCTTACGGATTGAGCATGACGAACTTGTGGAAAAGTTTGATAAATGTGAAACGTTCGTGAAATCAGAAAAATTCCGTGAAGTCGTCAAGGATGATTACCCGGCTTTCCTTCTTTCTTTACAATGTGAAATCATGGAACGTTACGGGGAAATCCTTGAACAAAGAATGGCTATCGCAAAAGGCGAGACGAGCGTCACGACACTTCCGAGAATGTCTTTCGGCATTGCGGTAGAAGCCTTAAAGTTCGGTTTCGCTATTCGTAGAAGCGGTTGGAATGGCAAAGGACTGTTTATCGTCAAGCAAATACCGGCACACATTGAAAAGAATATTATCCCCAAGATGCAGTCACTTCCTCAATCAGCAAAAGACCTTATTCTGAAAGGAAAGGCTTTCATTGACTATACAAGCCAGTGCCTTATCTACAACGAGAATACCGGGCGTGCTGATTCATGGGTTCCTTCTATTAGTGATGTGTTTGCTGAAGATTGGGAGATAGTATCATGATAGCAGATACTATTATCGTTGTGTTGGTGTGTATCATACCGGCACAACACCAAGATAAAAACCGATTCAAGGATGCGTTTGAGAAAGCTGACAGGCAGTTTGACATTGAATTGTCTGAATTGGCCAAAGCTTCTGAAGAACCGGTAAAAAGTGCTGCTTTGAAAACAAAAAGGGAACGTGAGGAAGCCATGCGTGATTTTTGTGATTTTAAGGCGTTGCTAAAAAAGATGTCCTATGAAGGAGGGAGATGAGGAATACTGGCCGATGCTTGATGATGGCGGGGGAGACGACGGGAAGGGTTTGCCGCCTTGGTTGGTTTTCCTCATGTTGGCCGTGGGTGTCTGGATGCTGGCGCGGGCATTGGTTTTATAATTAACAACGTAATGGATATGAAGAGTTTTTTTAAAGTGTTCTGGCCTTGGCTGATGGTGCCGGTGTTCTGGCTCGTGGTCGGCCTGTTATTGTTTGCCATGTGTGGATGTGCACGGGTACAATATATTCCGGTGGAAACGGTCAGGGTGGACAGCGTGTATGGTGTACGTTGGTTTTCGGATAGTACTTTCCTCAAAGATTCTATTTACATAGAGTTGAGGGCGGAGAGGGACACAGTGTATAGGACAGAATATAGGTATCGGACACATTGGAGGGACCGCGTGGTGCATGACACATTGGAGACGGTCAGGGTGGACAGTGTATCAGTACCGGTTCCGGTGGAACGTAAGCTTTCGCGGTGGGAGGAAACCAAGCTGCATTACGGAGGATTTGCGCTTCTGGCTGTGGTTGTTTGTATCCTTATCGGATTCGGAAGGTTTGTGTACAGGCTGAAAAAGTAACGTTTGCTCCTTCGGGGACGGGAGTATAAAAAAAGCCCCCAACGTTTCGTTACTTGTATTACCACATAACAAGCCGCGACAATAGCTCGCGCGTTGAGGGCTTTATGTCTTCATCGCGAGCTATTGTCGTATATAAACGCCTTGTTATGTGGTGTGACAAAGGTACGAATAAAAATTGAATATTGTATGTGTAAGGCAGATATTTTTAATGAGATTATTCAGGTTGTCAGCAGGGAAACGGAGATTGCACCCAAAGTCATATTGTCGGGAAGCAAGGAAGCGGAAGTCGTCGATGCGCGTTACTTGCTTGTGTATTTCCTTTTTAAGGAGGGCTTCTACCCTTCCCAGATTGCATCATTGGTCGGCAAGACGAAACGGGCGGTAAACTATATGCTGTCTAACTTTTCTTCACGTGTTAGGTGTGGGAAAATGATGGGAATATATCGGGAAAGAATCGGGAATGAGTTGGGAAATAATTGATTTTGAGTGACATAATGTATTTGTAGTTTTGCAGGGTCAGGATATGCCTGACCTTGTAACTATTAATTAAAAATACATTATGGAGAGAACTTATGTTTTTAATCAGGAGCCTTCGAGCGGTGGGGGCAACAAGTTTGACATCATGGCCATGCTTCCTAACCTGATGGGTGGCAAGGGAGTGGATCCTAACCTGATGGCACTCCTTTCTCAGGGACGCAACAACCAGGACCAATGGGGAGGCTCATGGTGGTTTATCTGGATTATCCTGCTTTGGTTCTGCTGGGGCGGTAACGGATTCGGTTTCGGAGGACGTAACGGAGGAGGATTACCGGCTGAATTGAACGGTGATGTGGGTCGTGAATACCTGATGAGTGCCATTCAGGGTAACGGCAATGCCATTAACCAGCTCGCTTCTTCTTTGAACTGTTCTACACAACAGTTGCAGACGGCTTTGTGCAACATCCAAGGCTTGATTCAGGGTGTAGGGAACCAGGTGGGCATGTCCACGCAGCAAATCATCAACGCCTTCCAGAGCGGAAACCAAGCTATTCTCACTCAGATTGCCGACTGCTGCTGCAAGACACAGACAGCTATTGAACGTCAGGGATATGAAAACCGTTTGGCAAATTGCGAAAGCATGAATACGCTCACCCGTACTATGGAGGGTAACACTCGCTCTTTGGCTGATGCTTACCGTGACGGTTTTAATACGCTTGTCGCCAAAATGGATGCGGCAGAGGCGCGTCGTCAGCAAGAGGCTTTGGCAGCCAAGGATGCGGAGATTGCCACATTGAAGGGTGAGATTTCGCAACGAAACCAGAACGCTACCATCCTGAATGCCGTAGGACAGCAGATTGCGCCTTTGGCGGCAAGCTTGCAGGCTTTGCAGGGGGATGTGGATGGTATCAAGTGTAAGATGCCTCCCACAGTAGCGGTACCGTACCCGCAGTTGCAGGTATATAACCCGGAAACTTTCCGTGCGGCAGCTTTCGGTGCATACGCCGGAGATGTGGCTTATGGCCGTAGCGGTTATGGATGTGGTAACAACTACTGGGGTTAATTCCGGTAAGAAAGGAGGTAGCTATGTGGCCTAACTTTTTTACAGGACTTCCCTTTCCGTTCCCGTCACTGGGCAGGGTGAATTTCAACACCCTCCCGACGGTGGCGGTCACGGTGGGCACGGAGAATGTGACGCTGGAGCTTCCCAACCATGCGTTCCGTAACAGGGACTATGTGGGGGGATTCTACATCAACCTCCGTCAGGCGATACCGGCCGGTACGACGGGCACGCTTCCCATACTGATAGGGACAAACGGTGACACCCGTCCGCTTATGGCTTACGGGGGTGAGCCGGTGACGGTGGCCAACCTTGCGGGAACGGGCATTTATGAAATCCATTATAACAAGTACACGAATGAGTTGTTCCTTGTCAATGGAGGATACAGGCCTACGACCGCCACGGCGGCACAGGCAAACGTGAGAACGGCTCCGGCTGGAGTGAACAAGTAATTAACCGGGGCATCGCAGGTTGCGGTGTCCCTATTTAAAAAACAACAATCATGTTTCAGAATTTAAGGGCAAACAATCAGTTATTCATCCTTCATAAGGAAGCTAAGCATTATGTGGAGATAGGTTCGGTGGTGAGCGTGTCGGCTCCCAAGCCCAAATATCCCATGACACAGCCTTTCCCGTCACCGCAGATAGAAATGGTGGTGGACGTGGTGGCCAGTATCAACGGGCAGAATACGACGTTCCAGAACCTTCCGGCAGGCGGTGACATCGCGGACTTCGGACAGAACGGGAATATCGTGGTCTCATGTTCGCGGGATGCGATGAACAATGAAATCTCGATGATAAAACAGAAGAGTAGCGAGATTGTCAACAGCCGGGATTACCATCTTAATGTGATAACCGCATGCGATGAGATGCTGACCATGCTCAACCCTGAATTTGCGGAGAAACAAAGGCAGGAACAGGAGATTTCAAGCTTGAAAAGCCAGATGGCCGACATGAGCAAGAACATGTCCGACCTTATGGCATTGAACCGGCAGCTTATGGAACAGTTTGGCCTGAATGCTGAAACATCTAAAACCAAGAAATAATTATGGGAATGTGGAGTATTTTGGAAGAAGGGCGTGACGATTACGGACGCGGCTTCGGAATGAGAGGCGGCAGTGAACTGGAGGAGGCTTACAGGGAAGGTTGCCGGCATGGTTATGAAAAGGCCATGAGAGAGATGCACGGAGGAATGGGGTTCCGTGGTGAAGGCGGTTACAACGGTGGAGGAAGTTATTCCGACATGGGAGAACGCCGTATGCCGGGCTACTTTCCTGAGTATCCCCGAATGGATGAGATGGGCGAACGTCGGCGCAGACGTGCCAACGGGGAGTTTTATTAACATGGGAGGGGTGGAATGCCCCTCTTTCACTAAATCATAAATGGGTTATGGGACAAAGATTGGATACATACGACAGGCTTCCGTCAGGAATGAAAGAGTATCTTTCACAGTACGGGTGGCATTTCTCAAAAAAGATGTGCGAGTGGGCCGTATCGAAAATGAGGGTGTCGGATGATTCTTCATCTGCCGCATCTACAGGTAAGACACGTAAGCTGGAGGCAATGAAGAAGGATGAAGTCGAGGAACTTTTGAAGAAATACGGTATCAAACTGGAGAAGGATGCCGGATACGACTGCGTGTACGTGGCCAACATGGCGAAGGCGGATTATTACAAGAGCTCGATTGCCGACGAATCACATCTTGCGTTGTTCGTCAAGGATTATATTGATGATCCGGACGGATATGAGGGGTTGCCTTTCACGAGGTTTTACGCGGATTGCATCGGAAGCGGTACACCGATTATGTGGTCGGATATGTTATGATAGTGCAGGATTTCTACATACCGGAATATGACTGGAAGGTTCGGGTTTACTATGCCGTGACGACGTACTGGAAGTATGAGATTCTTCATGAGTTGAAAAGGATAGGATGCCGGGGTGAACAGCTTGAAATGGCTGCCCGGAGCCTTTCTGATGGCAATCCGGACACGGGGCTTACGTATTCTGACTTTTACGGGCGAGAGACGTTGATGGTGATTTCGCTTACGTCCACCCCCGAGCAGTTCCAGAACTCATGGGACCATGAGAAGGGGCATTTGTGCCGGCATATCTCACAGGCGTTCGGGATTGACCCGTATGGGGAGGAGGCGCAGTACCTTAGCGGGTATGTGGGCCAGAAAATGTTTCCGGTGGCGAAGAAATTCCTTTGTGAACATTGCAGAAATAATTTAATAAAGAATCATGGATAAATTAAACATAAGAATTGAAGCAGCCCGTCTTGCCGTAGAAAGTGGCGCAGATAAAGAAACTTTTGATGAAATGGCAAAGGTTATTGAGAAATATATCATTGGAACATTGGATTTATCGGAATATGACAATCCGAATGCGACAATGGAGAAGGCTATGGATCTTTTTAAAATGAACCGTCATGAAGAAGAAAAAGCTTCCGATTTGGGAAAAACGGATGAAGTACGGATACAATGACAATTCTTTCTCCTGGATTTGGATATATTTGCTCACTTTAATATTCAATAGAACATGGAAGTAATGAAGGTATTGAAAGCCGTGTTCAGCGGCAAGAGCCGGGAGGATGTATATAGTATGCTTTCTGCGGATGAGAAGAGAATATTGAATGACATTGCTGCCCGTCATGGTGTGAGCCGGGGGATGCGAAGAAAACTTGAACGTGATGCGAGGAAGGGAATACATTGATGAGCTGATTGACAGAACCGACAATATTCCGTATATGGATTATTGCCGGTTGCTGTCGGTACTGTATTGGAATTTATGATGACCAATACTATTGTTCATTTTATCAATCCATAAATTTTCAACCATGACAGAATCTTATTGTAGATGAACTCCACATCATTATGGAAGTCCATATAGTTCTGATAAAGGAAGACCAAATTCGCACAATTATTAGAAATTGTGCTTTTAGCCTGAATGCCTAATACATTGGATAACTCGTTACGCAACCCGGAAGCCATCTTATCGCCTGCCAAAGAGGATGGAGAGTAAAGATATAATATAATGAAGATGAACTTTTTCCGTTGCATTACTGTACTTATGCCTTCATCGGACTTTTTGCAAATGATATTGGTGAACGTTTTATAAATTAGGGGGATAAGCTTCTTGTCTGATAGTATCGGTTTTATTAAGATGTTTTCTTCTTTGGACAAATCCGATTTTACGCTTCTGATTTTCCTAATGCGTTTGATTTTATCAAAATCCAGTTCCATGACACGATTATTTAATTAGAAATCCGTATATTTGTACCTAAATAATCGTTGGGGGCTGCTTGGTCGTGCGGGCTGGCTCCCTTTTTATTTTCCATTTGTCTCCCGTCCCCACAGCATTGCATTGTAGAGTGAGGTGGCATAGAGTTTCACTTCCCAATTTTTGGTAAGATATTCGTTACCAAGGGCTGCAAGACTGGCTTTGTACCAGAGGTATTCATTTCTTTCAAGTTTCATATATTCCTTTATTTGTCCGGTTCAATAAATTCGACATCGTAGAGTTCACAAAGTTGCTCGAATGTAGCTTCCTCTAAATCATGGTCGAAGATGTGGAAACACCCAAAGTTGTAGTCGAAGTTCTGACCCTCACAGAATGTTTGCTTTTTCGCGAGCGCACACTCTTTGCTTTCCAAAGAGAAGCATACGATTTCGTATCCTTTATCAAGGAGTTGTTTAAGCCGGGAGTAGTCCCGGCTGGTTTTGTAGGGTATCATATTTATTACGGGAACAGGGCTTGCAGGATAAATTCAGGGATGTTCATTTTAAAACCCTCCTTCCTTGTATTTGGTTATACATTCGTCCAATTGCTTTTTGGCTTCCTCCACAATCTTTTGGTATTGCCTGATTTCTTCAATTTCATTTTCTGACAATTTAGGACAACCTTTGAGCCATGAATGGTAGTTACAACCGTTTATTCCGTAGGAGGAACATTCTGTGTTATAGTCATACCACTTTATCAGTTCTTCCTCGGGGGCATCCTCCTTAAGGTCGGTGACTATCACGTCCATGTTGAAGTAATAGTCGCCACAGCACACTATTTCGCCCACGCATCCGGCGACCCAACTTTGCCGGGCATCCTCATAGTCGAAGCCGTGCTTTTCGCAGAAGGCTTCGAGCAGGGCGTTACAGGAATTGTAATAGACTTGAGGAAGCCTTGCATTGTCATCGGGTTTGTTCATCTTCCACCTCCTTTGCATAATAGTCCAACATTCCATAGTTCGTAAGTATCTTCTTGCCGTAAATACGTGCCGCTTCCATTTCGAGCGCACATCCTTTGGATTCCACCCATCCGGGCAGGACAAGAACCGCATCGCATTCAAGCAATGCGGTGATGTCACGCCCGATATGTTCGGCATAACTTGCTTTTGGGTCGGAAGATACTTCCAAAGTCGACACCGCCTTGAAGCCATGTTTTTCTATCTGTGCGGAAGCTGACTTGCAGTCTGATTCCACGTCTTCCATGTCCCGTCCGCTGATGGGCAGGCTTATGTAGATTTTCTTTTTCATGGTCTGTTTCCTTTCCTACGTTTGTCCGCATCGCGGTCGTCAAGAATAAGCTTGACAAACTTATATAGTGAAACCATTAAGGCGAACCATAGTAATGTTCCAATTATGATTCGAAATTGCAGATACTCATTAAGAAGCCCCAAAAAAGCAACGAATGCGGGTAGGAACAAAACGGCTATGGTTCCTGCTATGATTTTATTCTTCATATTTTCCTCCTTTCTTTTTGAGTTCTGCCACTAGGGCATCGGCATATATCACAGATTTTTCTATAACCTTTTTTTCTGCATTGGAAACACCTTCATAACACGTAATTAAAGACTTCATCGCAGCTATGGCCGCCTGTATGCGGACTTGATTCCAGTCGATGGTGTCTTCGTTCTTAGTTTGTAAAAATTCAAGTTCCGACCGGGAATAGTAAATTCCACTGCAATCATCGCTTATATATACTCGTTCGATACCGTTTTTACTAATCACGCGTTCTCTCGTTTCGTGGACATTCACTATATGCCCGTTTGATTTTATTCTTGCTTTCATACTCAATACTTTTTGTTCCCGTGTTTATACGGGCGGAGTTCGTTATACTTCATTTTCTGTTCGATGTACCACTCAATGTCGATACCTTTTTCTTGGCAATACCTTATTATGGAAGCCAATACAGCACAGATTTTCGTTTCTACCGTATTTTGCTCTTCTGTTATTATTCCGGTAAGAACATAGCATATTTCCGAAAACATAACGTCCTGTTTCAAACTTACCAAATCGTCAACAAAATCGTATGTAGCAGACAAATCATATTGCCTCAATCCTGCCAAATCCAACAAGCGTATCACGGCATCGGAAAGTTCGTCCTCCACGGAATCTTTGATGTATTCGTCAAAAGCGACCTTGTAAGCATGATCCGGGTCTGTTGTGAAACGACATATAAAATCTTCAAATGGTGTCCTGAATGCGTGCATTCTTTTCCTGTCAGCTTCCACGGCTTCCATCAGTTCGGATATGACCAAGCATAAAAAGTGTTCATTACTATATTCTTCCTCGTGCCATCCGTGTTCGCAGGCGGTTTTGTAGGCACGGTCGCGCCATTCATTCAAATTCATATTGTTTGCTCTAAGTTATGTTCCCAAAAACCAAGTTTTCCTTTCACATTCTCAATCGGCTTGTCAAATAGAACCGCATCCTTCAGTACCCAGTTCCATACTCCTTTCTCTGCCCAAATAGATGGATGGTTCTGCACGCAATCGGCTATTGTTACACTGCCGATGATGGTTCCATGAGGATAACGGCTCCAATCTGTACCAGATTTTGATATTTCAGAAATAAAATTATCCGCTATTTTGTATATTTCTGGCGTGCTATCCCAAAAGTTGGCTGTTCTCTGGCTGGCATGTATCAATACCCTTTGTCCGATGTATTTCTTAGGACACGGCCAAGTCCGATTCTCAATGTCTTTGATACCATGAGCGATAAGACTCGCCCACGGCTGTTTGATGGATATTGCTTTCATATATCATTCCTCCCTGTTTGGTAATAAGTCTTTTATGTATGCCCATCGAACTAAATCGTGTTCGACTACATAAACTTTCCATTTTATAATCTTGTAAAAGCAATCCGTTTCATATTGGCCGTTTTCATCTTCATAAACGATAAACTCATTTAATTCAGTTTTTTCGCTTGCTTCGTGCCACACGGAGTTGACGCGCCAGTTGGCACCATCAGCAAAAGCACGTTTTACATCTCTAACTTCTGCATAATCGCTTTCCTCTGCTTGGGCGGTATATATTGCCGCTGCTTTTTCAATATCTTCTTTTTTCATGGCAGTAACTTTAAACAACTTAATATCCTTTCCACCGGAGAAAGCCAAATAGAACCTATTTTCGGGGTCTAAACGCAAGGCCATGGATTCAGCCTTGCGCAACAAGGCAATGGAATGGTCTATCTTTTTATCTAAATTCATAATTCAAACAGTTCTTTTTGTACATATACATCGCCGTTTTTCAGTCTCACTTCGCCCAGACATTCTTCTCGAAAGCGTTTTTCCTGCGCATCGAAATATTCTTTGTCTATCTCGGTTCCCCAAAAATCAAAGCCCATTTTGTAAGCGGCTATCCGGCTACTTCCACTGCCGAGATGTGTATCAAGGATTTTATCACCTGCTTTGGCATAGTTTTGTAGTAACCATGCGTATAAAGCTATAGGTTTTTGGTGCGGATGAATTTTCTTTGTTCCCGTTTCGGACCCCATTCTATATCCATCCCATGCAATAGAAACCAAATTGGCGGGAACTTTTTTAGAAGTAAAAGCTATCTCGACCTTAGAATATTTGAAAACGGGATTGCTATTAGACATTTTGTCCCAAATAATGAGATAATTTGTGCTTCCCAAAAAGCGAGTATAATAATTATATCCCCAAATAATACAATCTTTCGACACACGTATCAGTTCATCAAAATAGCTTTTATCAGGAATCGCATCATTTTTGTAGCTCGTCTCCTTAAACACACCCCCTTTATTACGTTTCTTCCAGTCTTCACCTATCCCATATGGCGGATCGCATATCGCCAGGTCAAAGAACTTGTCAGGAATAGATTTCATGTATTCCATGCAGTCCATATTATATACTTCACTTATCGGCATAATTCTATTGCTTTAAATATCTCATAGGCTACCTGCGGAACAAGCTGCCGTGTGCCAAGTGCCTATCCATCGATTCCAAACTTAATCTTAATCAGATTGATGATGGCTTTATATTGCTTTTCATAGATTGTACCGGCATGTGTCTCTTTCACTTTCCTTTCAAACTCTTCGATGTTCCCACGGAAACAGCCACACGTTATTTCGACTTTATTTTCATTTGTCATATAAGCATGCGTATGTCGGTTGCATGAACCGAAACAATCAAAGCCACAATGCATATGGTCATTCTCAACCAAAGCATAGCCGGACACCCGAGCATTGCCGGACACCCAAGCATTGCCGGACTGAGAAAGGTTCTCTTCTTTTTCCACATACCCACCTAAATCTCCCTCATTAGCATATTTGAAGGCTTTGGTACACTTAATTTGGAACAGTTTGATTCCAAGGGCATTTTTCACAAAGTTGTCTGTTAATTCAAATTTCTTTTCCATCACTATTCTTGTTTTTCGTCTAAAAAATCAAAAGCATCGTCCACTTCAAGCCTAAGCCCAAGTTTAGAAGGAAAGGACTTGATGTAGTTGTAGAATCTGAATGCAAGCTCATCATCGTCACCGCACCTGTCTATCAGCGTAAGAAGGAGTGCATTCGTAATGTCGGCATCATGCCCGAAATTTTCCTGGGTTGAAGATTCCAAATGGGCAATATCCCGTTTTATGCACCTGATGGCATGAATGGCGGTGTTATAATTCCGCTTCACATCGTGACGCAGGGCGCAACCTTGCTTCTTGAATGCTTCCTGCATATCCATGAGGTTGGTTTCCAATACATCGGTCAGTACGTACACGATGTTGGTCAGTGTATTTAAGTTGTCTGTTCCTTGTTGCATGTCAAAATAATGTTTTTTTTGGGATTTTGGATAATAAGCGGATGCTTGGGCTAATAGCTTTCACCGCTTGACGTGGATGCGGTGAGGGGGATGAAATAACGGCATGAGGCATCCTTCGGGCGGACTTCCTTGTAATCCCCGTGGCGGCCTTTCACGTGCCAACAGCGGCATTTGTACTCCCCTGCGGAATAATGCACGCATTCGTTGCAATGGCATGACGGGTCATAGGGGCCATAGTAACTGGGCTTTTCTTTCTCCCGTGGTTCGTGCAACGTTTCATCCCGCTTGACGGCCTTCTCCGGTTTCCGGTTGGCTGGATTCCTTTTCTTTGGCGGGGGAGTACGGCGTTTAAGACCGATCGAGCTTGCCTTTTGGTATATCCCTTGCAACGTGTGCTTGGACAGCCTTGCGGAAATCTCGCGTACCGGCATGGTACCGTAATGCGCCTGAAGGAACTCCAGTTCCGCAGGTGTCCATTGGTTTTCTGAATAGTTCATGTTAAAATGGTTTATGGGTACAAAAAAAGAGACACCGTTTCCGATGTCTCTCCTTGTCGTGTTTTTTAGTATGAAGCTGTCTAATAGAAGAACCTTTTTTTGTCTATTTTACTAAATAAACGAGAACAACGCGCCATTTCAAGCACATCATTCAAATGTTCTTCCCTTAAATTACCGACAAATTCAGTCTCTCCATTCACTATGCTATGTGCTATGTAATTCCTATGCCTTTTTATTATGTTGGAAGCACATAAGAACGAATCATATTTTAGAAATCCATAATCCGAATGTCGCAACGGATATTGCATGGACAACTGTTCCTGTTTTCCAAAAATGCTTTTATGCACATTTGAGTTTATGAAAAAGAAACCGGCTATATATTCTTCCGTAACGCCAATGACTACAAAGAATTTCCCATGCCCGATATTTTCAAACATGTTTGAATGCAATATAGTTCCACGTTTGATTTGGGATGCGATTGAATCTACTGGAAAATCCATAATCAAAAGGTATTTTCCACTTCAAGTTTGGAAGCGACATATTCAACATAATCTTCATTCTCACCATTCTCACGGAGTATGTCTTTTACGGACATTTCACGGTCTCTTAACGTATTGTTCCATGCCAAATCGTGCGACATCTCTGTAAGTTCGCCGAATGTCTTTCCTTTACATTTATTTATCGCATAATCAAGGCATTCCACATCTGTATCCGAGAGGTAATCCAAATCTGCGTCCTTGTCCGCCTCTATGACATACTTGTTGATGAAATGGAAATATCCCTTCAATTCCTCTGCACGGTTGGAAAAATAGCTGTCACCTCTTACGGCTTTGAATATGTCATCCGTTCTGGACGGGACTGGACCGTAAGACATGGCTATATAGCTATCCCCGGTAATGCTCCGGCCATACCGGGAAAGATGAGCCTTATCCGCGAAATAGAGCGTCTTGAAAATCTTATGCATGTCTTTCCTCCCGCCTATCTTTTGGGCGATATACAAGACTGCCTCCATGGATTTTTCCCTGTCAAAAAGAGTATTTGCTATCATAAGCTTTTCTTATTGTCTCGCAAAGCTAATTAAAAACCTGTTCAGTCAAAAGTAAAACCGGAAGTTTTGAAGGGCAGGAATAGTTAATTAATGTTTCATCGATTTTTTGAACCTGATTTGTATGAATCCCCTTCTTTCGGTTTCTCTCAACAAGTCCATATCCTCATCCCGTATTTCGACCTGCGTTTCCTTGTTGACGGTCATGCCCCAAGGGATGCCGAAACGCTTCCTGATGCGGGCGCGTATGGATTCGTCTTTCGTTACCCAGTAAATAGTCAGTTTCATGGTGGAGTGAGTTGTCTGAGGGCTTCTTTGTCGCCATCGGCGGCACGTCGGCGAAGTTCTTGCACTAATGATAAGCTTGTATGCCCTTTCGGCGGGACAAATCTCCTGCGCTCGATTTCTTCAGCAAGCTTGTTGCGGTTGATTAAATCAAGCTCCTTGTTGCGTTCAGGAACAAACTCCTTGAAGAAAGCGTTACCTATACGCCGGGAATCAAATGCGCCGTATGAGTTATCGTACCGACCTGCCTTGTAGCGTGCGAAGAACAGCATAACTTCGGACAGCTTGAATCCGGATATTTGCGATGAAAACGACTGGCAGAATATGCCTATACCGTCCACAACGCCCTTTTCACGGCTGCTGGAAGAGCCGAACAGGGCGGACACCTGTGTGTCTACCCAATAGGCGGAAGTACCTCCCCCATAAAGCGCGTCAAGCTGCAATAGTGTGGGACAATCTGCCATATACGCCTTTTCTGGATTACCGGCGGCATATCCCCATTGCATCGGAGAAAATGCGTCCACTATCTCAGAACGGCCTTTCCACTTGGTCAGCCAAGCCCGCTTCGAGGTCAAGCTTATGTTGTTGCAAACGTTCAAGAGCGTAGGCGTTTGCTTCTTGCTTGCTTGTATAATTGCTCCGATTTGCTGTTCCATAAGTCTTTTGCTTTTGAAGTTCGATATTCAACCACCTTGCAAAATGCGCCATGGCATCCTTCGGGGATTTGTGTGTTTCACCCTCATTCTGGAGTTTCCGGAAAAATCGGCCAAGATAATCCAAGAACATGGAGGAGGTAAAATCCTTATGGCCGGAATTACGGATGTTCATCGAAACCGTTTCCATCCAACTTTCGTTACCGGACAATTCAGCATGGCACTCCTGCAATGTTTTCTCAAAAACTTCGGGAGGGGGGGATTCTTCTTTTCCTCCCGATAGGGAGTTTTCTTTTTTATTTCCTTTCTTTTTCTTTTGTGCGGTTTTCCCGGAATTTACTTGGGTTTCTTCCGAAGTTACCATCGTTTCTTCGGAAGAAATGAGGGAATATTCCGAAATAACTGATTTTCTCTTCATATTTTTTATGGCCTCCAAATACCGCTCCTGTATTCCTCTTGAAGTAAGGATATGGAATTTATCATATAAATCTTTAGAAAACAACCCGAGTGACAGGCAGCATTTGATAACCTCACGTATATACGCCTCTTCAAATCCGGTCTGTTCCGAAAGTATGAAGGGCAACTCTTCATCCCACAACATGTAGTACCCGTTCTTATAGATAAGACAAAGCAGGAGAGCATATACTGATATTGATTTGCCACGCTGGTACTTGATTAATTTCCTTATTTTTATATCTTGAATAAAATCCACATCAAATGGGAAATAAGTAAGTCCCGTGCTTTTTGGACGTGCCATGACTTTATAAAGATATTACTTGTACGTATTTTAGTTCACCGGTATAACCTCTACTGCGTAATTCTTCCATCAATTCACGTGGTGTATATTTGGCAAGTTCAGGATTGGAGTATACTTTATGTATCTTTTTATTTTTTACATACTCCCTCGCACAGTCCTTGCAATGACGTTGAAAACCATCTTTGGTATTTGAACTTTTATAGAACTCACTCAGAGGAAGTTCACGACCGCATTTGTTACATTTCTTTGTTTCCATAACCATTTCTATTTAAAGTCTATTTCTTCTATTTCAAATTCCACCCTCGGGTCTTTCTTGTCCACAATCTTGCGGGCATGAATCTCCATGCACTGCCGGTCATTTTTTATAACTTTACAAGTTTGCAGGCAATCAAGAAGGACCTTAAAAGCATTGTCCAAGTCCGGCCGCATGTTCTTGTAGTAGATATCCACATCAAGCTTGAAGAACCCTTGTATGTTTTTCCCCCGGATGGAACATTGTGCATAAAAGGATTCCTCATATACCTTCAGTGAAGGCGTTTTGGCAAGTGAACCATGGCCGCATAACGTGACTATACGGTAGGAATTGGATTTTGAAGGTATATTTCCATGTATTACTTGTTTCAGCATAATTTATTCACTATTGGTTTACATAATTCAACAACTCGTTTACAATCCTCCACATCAAACATTCCTATATGACAAAGCTCACGTGGTATATCCAGTTGATTGGATAGCCATAGGTAGGCTTTATTTCTGTTAGATGTGTTGGGTATATTTTTCTTCCAAATCTTGTTTATAAGGTTTGTCTTGGCTATCTGGTCAAAATAGAAGTGGGCTTCTTTCTTGGCTTCCCTAAGTTCCGCATTTGCCAGACGTCCTAATGCTTGGTCCGTGCCCTTGTGGACACCAACGTATGCCTTGCAATCACGGCAGAGGTAAATCATGCCGTAGGAACGTCCGTAAATGATGGAACTGTCTACGTATTCGGTAGGCTTGCCACAATAAGGGCAAATCTTACCTGTTAGTATTTCATTCATTAAATTATAATTTTAGTTTGTGATACCGGCAGGACTTGAACCTGCATGAGTGGAGTTTTTTCAGGACTTGCACCTGATAGTTTATTATAATCACGTTGCGGTGACATTCGGCATTACCCGTTACATTTCCTTTGGCTAGTTCAGTTTATTTTACGATAACCTTCATTCAACCACTCTATAAGGAATTAACTTTAGCGTCTACCAATTCCGCCACGGTATCGTTTGCCCGTCCTATCCTCACAGACCGGAAGGGCGTTGTTTTAACTAATACCTAATCCTAACCAAATAAGTATAACTATAGCGGAGGCCGTGCCGGAATCGAACCGGCTTCTTTACCGTATGGCAATATCCTTCCATGTGGAAGGACGGCCTCGGGGAATACTCGTACTATCCGGACTGGTGGTTTTCGAATTTATCTTCCAAAAACATCCTTGAACTTTTTGTCCAATGCCATCAATATCCTCATTCTTATAGCAGGAGCCTCACTTTGGTCTATGGAATAAATACGTGAAAGCAACATCTTACGGGAACCACAAAAACACCCACAAGTATAGAATGGATCGACATTGGGATAGTTGTGTTTATACCAGATGTGGTTTGTTCCTTTGATTGCCACGTACGTTTCGGAAACGATAAATTCATCTTCTATTGGTTTATATCCGGGCGTGTTCGGGTTTCCTGCGGCATTTCTGCGGACAGTCCAATCGCTATCCTTGGCAAACTCAACCAACATGCCGACAGGTGTATTCGGGTTTCCTGCGGCACTTCTGCGGACAGTCCAATGGCTATCCTTGGCAAGCTCAACCAACGTGTCGGAAGGCGTGTTCGGGTTTCCTGCGGCACTACTGCGGACATCCCAATTGCTATTCAAAATATCATTCTTTTCCATATTTTTTAATTCGTTTTGTGTTTTCTATTTATTCCGGTATCCACCAATCTGGAATGAAATCATTCTCCATGGGATGCCTCCTTCTCCTTGTAGTGGAACACGTCCATGATGGCCGTCTCGCTGACAGATGCAATCTCGTAGTCGGCCATGGTACATCCCATCACTTTGTCCAAACGCTTCACGGCATCCCACAAGCCGGAGGCTTGTACCATCATGGTTTGCATTTTACGCTTTTCAATGCCACTCCTTTCATCCAACGTGACGAATGCGACCTTGCATTTAAACCATTTGTCGGCAAGCTCTTTGTCGTCTTCAAAAAGCTCGCTGATTTTCCGTTTGGCCACGGCCTTGACTTCGTATTCACCGGCCATGAACGGCTGTATCTCCTCGATGAACCGCTGTTCGGCTTCGGTGAAGCTCATGGCTTCCACCAAGTAAGGCTCACTCACATATTTCTGCATTCCATTTTCAAGCGTCTTTTCATATCTTACGCTGCATTCAAACCATTCGTTCATTGCTTGCCTCCTTTCTCCCTTTCGGCTATCATCGCATCGGCGATTTCATAAGCCGCCTCGGCCACGTTTCCGGGATTGTGTATGAAAAAAGAGCGAACTTCGTATCTCAGCCCTGCCAATTTCCTGATGCGTTGGACGGGAGTGATACGTTGTTTTATGCTTTTATCCAGTATTATTTTCATCGCTTCAAGCGCGATGTGGTCTCGTGATATGTTACTTTCCATTTTCTAATAGTTTTATCAATTTCTTCGCAAGCTTTGAGGATTGTCGTGCCTTGTCAAGCTCGCGTGAATTTCGCGAATACTTCCGTATCAGAAGGGCATCGGCTTCAAGCAAACGAGCCATGCACTTCAAATCTGTCATGCTTACTTCCATTTTTTATTTAGGGATTTATATTTTCACTGTTTTAAAACGGCAAATCATCATTCCCATCCGGGCTCGCATTGGATGATGGGGATGTAACCGGTAAGGTTGACGATGGTTGTGAAATAGGTGCTCCTACTACTTCCACTTTCCATGCGTTCAACGAATTAAACCATTTACCATTCCACTCCTTTGCATCAATGTCGAAAGAAATCTTCAATTCTTGACCGACCTGCACATTGGACTGTTCTATGCGTTCTTTCCCGAACAAGACAAAACAAGCCCTTTTGGGATATTGTTCCAGCGTCTCGATTACAAAGTCTTGCGTGGTCCATTCCTTTCCACTTTTAGAAGTACCACTTTTAAGCGGAAGTACGGCTATTACTTTTCCTTGATATTCCATTTTGATATTCCAAGATATGTTTAATTAAATCATTCGCTTTCCCGACCCTATTTTCTATTTCTGAAAAAGTTTCTTCTTCAGGAAGAATTCTAATAATATGCAAAGGATTCTTCATAAATGGGTTGAAAACTGTAAAATCACAAAAAAACGCACCAGACACCATCATTTCGGCTTGTGTCTGGTAATAATATTCCGGATTGACATCTTTGAGCGACGCATTGTCCCTTATTTCCGACACGTACTTCATAAATACCGCCGGAGTGGGGCATTTCACTTCAAGCACGCCAAGTTTACCATCTTCATTAATCATCCCATCCGGTGAAGCTGAAAAGAATGGAATGGAAGGGTGTTCTACGCTTCCCACCTCCTCTACCCTATTGCCACTTGCCAAAGAGTACTTCTTTTTTGCTTCTTCCTCCCAATCCACACCGAATTGAATGGCCCGGCTCCAAGACGATGTTTGTTCGTCATACATTTCCCATACATCCGGATTTGAAACTACAACTTCTTTCAAATTCCTTTGGGATGCCACATCGTAAATATAAGACAAAGCCGTATCGCCAAAAAACTTATCTTTCCCCCTACCGCTTTTCATCAATTTACCTATTTGGCTTCCTGTGAAAAATCCGAGACGGGATTGTTTCCATTCCACTGTACGTTGTTCTATCATGGCACTTGGGTTTCATTTATTTCTTCTTCTCCGGGCAAGTCTTCTATCAAAGCCTTGCGTGCTTCCATTTGGGAACCATTGTCCATATATTCTATTTCCGCCTCGTCCACGTCGGTTACGGTAAGGTCGCTTTTTATTGAAGACTGGTCGAATGTCTGCGCACGTTGCATTTCTATGGAAAGTATGCCGAATTTGGAGAGCAAAAGTTTGAGCACAGTCTTTTTAGCCATCGCGTCAAAATTATCCTTCCACACACCGCCGCCACGTTGGTATGTCTTCGAATATCGACCGGCATGTTCTTTTATCTCACCAACAGTCATATATGAATATTTCTCAAAACCATTAACGAGCTTGAAATATGCCATATAGCCTACAACCGTGTCTGACGTACGTTCACCGAACTCGTAATCCCCGGTGAAACGGTTGACATTCTTGATTTCCCCTTCGTAGACTTCACTCACGTTGATGGTTTTGTATTGTCCGCTTCGCATGGCTAACTGTACAAGCCCTTTGTATTGGAGTTGGAATTGCGCCGTGTTCCCGTATGGTACGATGGCTGCAAAGCCAAGGTTGGGGTTTATGGGCAAATCCAATGTAGCTGCCACAACTGCCGAATTAAGAATAGAATGCGGTTCGGCTTTTTGAAGTAGTGCATTACTGTTGGTCAATGACAGGATCGAACTGATGAAGCCCGGTGCCTTTTTACCCATAATCTCTTGGAATCTGTTTTTTACCTCGTCCCTGCCGAGAAGCGTCTTTAATTGGGGGACTGTTACTAAATTATTCATTTTGTTTATTTTTTAAGATACTGTTATCTATACAAAGGACTGTGGTCCAATGCCCACTTCATATCCCATTCGCATTCTTCCTCACGTTCCATTACGGATTCTTCCAAATGTACCTCGTTCATTACTTTTTCAGTACTTATGGAATCCTTTATTGATTGGGACAAATTAGAAAGCTCCATATTGGATAAATTTCCCAAAATGCCTACATCCAATTCTCCGGACAGGCTGTCATAAAAAACCTCAACCGAATAATGACCGGATTCAAGCCGGACGACAGACCTTCTTGTGTCATAGTCGAACATTCTAATGAGTTCATCTTCTATGGACGATGCCAGGTTCTGTATTTCAGTCCTTTTCATTGATAATTTTCAATATAGAAATCCGCTATCATCTCGTCAGAAGGCTCATGCCCTTGCATACGAAGGCTGTCCACGATGTCTTCGTAAATATCTTCCGGCATGGTATATATTACCTGTGAAACCATGTCGGAATACCCGGCACGCATGAAAGCATACACAATGCCCAAAGAACATAGTATGTAAAAAACCTTTTTCATGACGTTCCATTTATATTATACGGTTACGCTCGAAAAAACGGTCTAAACTTTGTAACTCATACCATATCATCCGTCCCCTCTTGGCAAATTTCACTTCGGCATTGTTTTTCAATTCACGAAGGAATCTTTCACTACATCCAAGATAAGCCATTGCTTCCTGCATCGAGAGCCATTTCTTTTGAACCGGCTCGACTTTCATAATTCTTCTTTGTGCCATAATTTTAGCTTTTAAGTTTTAGTTCTCCTCAACCCAACAATAGGTATTTAGCGTTTCCGCATACCGGAATTTTACCGGAGGGGATTGGTTTGAAAGGCGCACTTCCAATGAAGTAAAAGAAAAATCGTCACACTTAAAACTTACTTTGATATTGGAGGTGCGCTGGAATGATTCTATATTTGCAGCGTCACATTTAAAACTTATGATTACAAATAGAATTTCAACAAATTTATACGTTGCGGAAGACCCTCGTTTTGGCAACTACAACAAGGATATTGTCTACCGCCTATTACAACAAGTCCAATTTGATTTCTCAAATTGGATAGGAAATGATGTATTCCATACAAGTGATTGCATAATATCATACAAGGATGAATGCCCTACCATATATGATAATGGTCAAATTGGCCATAAGATATGCTTACATGTAAGTGGTGACGACTGGTGGCGTTGGGTTTACCAATTCTCTCATGAGTACTGCCACCACCTGATTAACGGCACAATGTCCGGTGATATATCAGGGATGATATGGTTTGAGGAAGCTATTTGCGACCTTTCGGCGATCGCCCATTTAAAAAGGCTAATTGTTCTTTGCGATGTTCTTCGGACAGATAGCCTTCTTTCGTATAAAGATTATGTAATCCTCTGTCTTCATGCGAACCTTGGTTCTGCTCAAAAAAACTGTCGGGAATATCTAAGGTCAAATATGGCGACACTCGAACAACCCGTGTACCAACGGGGAATTTACTCAAATCTATCCGCGACAATTCTTCCGCTTTTTGAAGAGAACAATCATCTTTGGAAGATAATACTCCATTTTGGGGACATGCGCAAGTGGGATTCCCTTGAAGATTTGTTTGCCCATCTTCTTCATACTTCTGACGATAGCTATTCCGTTTCATTACGAAAACTTTATAATCTGTTGTTATGAACTTAATTTGCTGTGTTCCACCGCGCCAATTCGATTGACGGCATCACGCCTTTTGCGGTGGATTATATGTATCATGAGTTTCGGCGGTAGCGTGCTCGCGCCCCAATGCGATATACTTGATGGGATAAGGTGAAATCCCGCTGTCCGCTTTCTCTTTCAGCCTTCCGCTTGGGTGGTTTCTCCGCGTTTCCGCTCGCCAACATTCCGGCATGGCTGATGTTCACAATATGTCAAAGAACTGGATTTTGTGCACCCACAGGCCAATTCGATTGGTAGCTTCACGCCTTTCTGTGAGTTTTTGTTTGTTGGTGCAAATATAAATCATACTACTTTATTAAACAATCTATTTAGTTTAAATAATAAATTGATTAACCTTATTTAATAAATCATATTGCTTTATTTTGTTGCATTATACCTACTTTTGCAAGAAACAGAAATAATGATTATGTTAAGATTAAAAGAAGTATTAGCAGAGCAAGGACTCACTGGTAAACAACTTGCTGAAGAAATGGGTGTAACTCCTCAATACATAAGTGGTATTGTACGTGGTACCGGAAGTGCTTCAATAGAAGTGCTTTCCAATATTGCAAAAATTTTAAACGTCCCTTTATCTTCTCTATTTTCTGACTATCAAAAGCCAACCAATTCCATAAAAATCACATGCCCGAATTGCCATCAAGAACTGGAAGTTGAACTTAGAAAATCTCCAAGCAATGATTGATTGTATCGAATAAGATTAAAAGTAACTTTTGCCTGTTATCCTGAAAACCATCTTACCTTAATGGCATTCGCCTAAAGGATAAGGCTGAGATTATCCAAGTATTAACTTAAATAATTCACGCCATGGCAAAAGTTACCGTGAGGGTTAGAACCACTGTGAGGACTTCCGTACGCACTACCGTTCGGATTCGCAGAGGTTAAAAACCCTGGGAGTGGCGAAAGCCGCTCCTTTTATGTCTCATTTACTTTTGCACCAACAACAAGTCAAAGAACTCTTTTTAAAGCGAAACCCAACAGGTGAACATCAAAACGCCAATTTCAAAATCACCTTGTGAGTTGTCGGGCTATCGCTTTTTTATTAACTTTGTATCGCCAATTTCAAATTTTACTGTTATGAACAAATTCTTACTTATCGAGGGTAAAACATACCCTTGCTATGTGAATCCTGAACATATTACGTTTGTTGAACGTAAAAATCAAATGACTTACATTCATCTGGTTTCAGGTGAGGTTATTGAATCCGTATCGCCAGTTGAAAAGGTTGTTTCATTACTGAGCCAACGATAATATTCCTTCGTAAAGTCATCACAGGCTCTGACTATTAGCAACTTGTCTCTCCATGTATGGATTGGAGAGCTGTAAATCCAATCGAACAATTCCGTTTGGATAGGTCGTTTTGTGTCGATTGCTATCTTTACGAGCTTTCTTTTTAGCCATTTCTTCAGAAGGTGTTTCATACTTATTCCTCCTTATTATTGTTAGGTTTATAATTATCTGTTTCATATTCACTGATAAACTTATCCAGTGCATCAATGCAATTATCGGGAAGTTGCATTGCTTTTTTGTTGGATTTCAGATAATCTATTGTTCTGCCTATCCCCCAAATAGCAAATGCTTCTTTTGTTGTCGGAACAAAAATGTGGATTAGTAACGACATGACGAGAATAGAAGTACATATTTTAATCGATGCTTTGGAAACAGGGATTAAATTTTCACTAATGTCATCTTGAATAACTTTTCCCGTTATATAAGCGGTTAATGCAGCCAATAAGGCAATTCCCGAAAAAAATGCGAAGAAGCCAGATAAGAAATTTATTGATTCAAGTCTTGTAAACCAGTATAATTCATTCATAATTTATTCCTCCTTGTCTAAAGTTCTTCCTTTCAACATCCTTTTGAACTCGTTGGCGTATTTTTCGGCTTCATTTTCTGTACTGAAATAATTACCTATTTTCCAACGCATATTATCTATTTTATTATTGAGCTCTTTTTCGGGATATAATTCTCCATTGGAATTTATGAAAAAATAAATTTCTCCCAATCTTGCCCTCCAAAGTCTATTGACTTCTATCACCCCCGTTTCGGGATTCCAACGAAGCCCTTTCTTTTTCAACGCCCGGAATATCGGGCATGTGCATTCTTTCTTTTCCATGACTTTTTTATATATATCTATGAATATTATATTCTCATAATAGGCACAAAGGGTTTCATCATAAATAATAATATGCTTCTCATCTATCGAATTTACCACACCTCGCTTGTAGAGTTTCTGTGTAAAAACACCTATGAAGTCCCCCACCTTAATGTTACTTCTTATAAAATCCTTAATGGTATCGGGAGAACAATTCTCAAACGAATAGGTCTTTATCGCACTTCCTATTTCAATAGGTTTTCCTTTCTCTTCCATTGCCTTAGTTTTTTAAAGTTCTTCAATCTGTTTTTTTAGGTCTGAAATTTCAGTTTCCATTACTTTTATATAATTATCTACAATAGTCTCATCGTAAAAAGTTATTTCATTTTTCTCGCCGCTATAATTAAATGTAAGGTGTACACTTACAATATAATTATCAGGATGCGTAATTTCATGTAATTTATTTTCAAGAAATTTCAGTCTGTCAGCCAATGCTTTTGCATCACTAATCTTTTTATAATTCACTTCCATAGCTTTACTTGTTTTTAAATAATAATTCTTCCAATGCTTTTCTTACGGCATTGAGTTCTTTCAAAACATTCTGTCCTATACCACGGACTTTAAGTAACTCCTCATCTGTCATGTTGAACAGCTTATCCAAATCAATAACCATCTTAGTGTCATCACCTCCAAAACTGTAGTCTCTGTAAATTATATCTGCTCGTGATAGTCTAAGACCATTGCCATTGAAATAATATCTGCTTCTTCGTTTTCTCATCATACTGTCCTCGTTACTATGCACCCGTCAATGTTTCTCTTTGCCGAGCATAATTATTAGCTTAACCTCGTTACCTCACACTCATCAATCATTCCGGCTTCGGACAACTTAATATTTAATCCCTCCCTTTTTTGTTCTACAATTTTCTTAACCTCATCATTAAGTTCTTTTACAAGTTTCTTAGCTTCATAGCTACCATTCATTACAATCGCTTGCATTGTTCCTTTTGCTAAGGAACATGTTAAAACACCTATAGCGTGTTCATAAAACGTAAGGTTACGTTCCATTTCTCTTACTTTGTCGAATATTTTTTCGTCCATACTATAACCGTCTCTTTAGTTTCCTATTGCAGTTATCGAAACGGAATTTGAATCCCAATCCGTCACGGTGGTGTAATCTGACACGTCGGCAGGCTTCCGCACTTTCTTCACATAACTGACCAGTGACTTTGCGCTGTGGCACTCGTTGGGGCTTTCCAAAATAAAAGTCTTGGTCCGTCCCGGTCTAATTTTCAAAATGTCTTCTACTGTTACTTTCATATCGTGTCTTGTTTTATGCTATTTACAATAATTCAACAACAACATTTTCAGGTAATTCCTCATCTTGCCAGTCTTTGTATGAATTGGTGATATACACTTTGTTGTACAATGCAGCCACTTTTAATATACCTTCCTTTTGAATGGCGTGGCGAACGGACAGTGAGATGCTTTTAGGATTATGTTCCCGAATAAGCGGGGCTATTCCGCAAAACGTCCTTCCTCCATCACAAAGGTCATCCTTTACCAATACGTACTTCCCGTTTATGTCAGTATTGTTCAATACCAATTCAAATCCAGACAATTCCCCTGTTTCCGTATTACGCTTTTTCCTGCAAAAAATGTAAGGTTCAAGGGTTCCATAACGTAACGAAGCCCCTTCGTCTGGGAAGCATAAGACATCATGCTTTTTGTATTCAAAAAGGGGAGGAATATCATCCCAATTAGGGTATTTAAGAGTCTCGTGCGGATTATGCGCTTCAAACACCTTGAAATACGCACTATATCCGTTCAGCATATTCTGTATTAATCGTAGCGTGAAAGGCTCGTTGAAACTCATGACCCTATCCATGCGTGCGCCCATCAGATACCAAATATTTACATCAGGAGAAATCCCATGACGGTTGCAAATGTCGAGAAGTTGGATAAGAAGGAACAGCCATTCCGCGTTTGTGATTCTGACATCAACCTGCACTTCGTCTTTATGGTTGAGTTCATCCATAAGTTTTATATGGGCTTGTCCGTCAGGAAAATGTATTATTTCATAATTTACATTCCCTTTTTCTTTATGGCATAAGTTTATGTATTGCATGTCATTCGTATTTTTTGAGGTTATTGCGTATTTCTTCAAAAGTGAAAGCTTTCTTTATTTTACCGTTTTCAAAAACAGTTTCAAGGCATCCCTGTTTCTCTTTTTCCGGGCTAACACAGTCGTGTGCGACATATTTCCCATTCTCGTCTTTTTCCACCACAATAAGACCCTTAAGAGAGTTCTTCGTTCCATCGTCGGTTTTAGGATGCTTGAAAATTTCTTTCCCCACACCATTTATCTGGCACCATGTAGCTTTCATGGCGAATCCCAGGCAATCACGGGTCTTATATTGGTAAGTGTAGCTTCCAATACCAAGCACGAGGTTACTTGCACAAATCCCTTTTGCCTCCAAACGGCGATAAATTTCCTTTTGGCGTTCCATCGTGATACTGTCACCATAAATCATTCCTATATGGCAATCGAGCATCTTATAGCCTTTTTCCGTCAAGGTGTAGCCGAACAAATCCAAAAGACATTCGTATGCACCTTTTATCTCATGCTCCGGAAGGATGCGGTCGATAGGCTCTGTGCCAAAATCGGCATAATAGTTTCTAATCTCTTCTGCCGTATATCCTGCAATGATTTTCACGGGGTCTCCACTGTCAGGGCGAATAACCAAACGGCCATCCCGTCCAAGGATAATCCCCTTAAGTTTAGGCAAGTATTCTGTTATCACTTTCCAAAAATCCCATGTATCGGACACTACCGACACAAAGCCGGAAGGATAAACTTTCGTTATGAGTCGTTTGAAAGTTTGGTATTCATCATCAAACCCTCCTGCACACATCACACTATGTTCCGTGGCCGGAATTGTTGCTGCAATAAGATAAGATTCGGCATCGACCCCATAGTACTTTTCTATTGCGTTTATGGCCGGAATGGTTTCACTACCGCAAAAGCTTACCAAATGCCCCATGCCGCTCAATATGGAAGCTTCTATTCCTCCCATTCCGCGCATGGAAAAGTCATGGCAAAGGAAATCCACATCCTTGAACCCTGTTTTATCTGCATGCCGTTTCAGTTCCTTCTTATACAAATGTGCAATGGTGGCACTGGTCATCGGGAGCCACAGCTCGCAACTCATCACAGTTTCGAGGAAGTTGGTTACCCAAAAGAAGTCCGGGTGGGTATTGACGATAGTCAGCATAGGGCAACCAATGGGGCAGATTTCCCCTTCTGGTAGAGCTTTCACCCTTACAGGAAGATAACCGAGGTCATGTAATGCCGCGATATGCCCTGTACCTACTTGGTTTTCTTTCCCAAGAAATGTATCAATACGATGCTTGAAAGTTTTCACAGCTTCTTCCTTTGGTAATTGGAAAAAGTTCTTGTCGAAATCATCCATGAAAATACGCTGCAACATGTATTGTATTCCAAATACCACAGCACCTTTTGCTTCCGGAAGATAGTGGTTGCTTCTTGGTGTCCAGTTGCTGTAAACGTATTCCGTTCCTTCTGGATATTGCCTGCGATGGTCAAGTTTATAGCCATCAGTAAGTAATGATGAGTTCATATATTTATTTGATTTATTGGTTTAAACATAGGCACGGTTTGCGAATTTTCGCTATATTTGCAATGTCCAGTTGCGATAAGGAGCGAATTTAATCCGCTTCCCGTGCCGTATTTGTTTGTTTCACGATGCAAATATAGAAATAATATCGCAATATGAGATAATTTAACGAGATAATTAACAATAATTGTATTTCGATATGGATAGGATAGAAGTTGGTACACGGATTAAAGCCTTATTGAAGAGCAAAAAGGTAACGCAGCTCGAATTGGCGCAAAAGACAGGTATTACGCAGTCTATAATATCTGAAATTTTGAGTGGTAAGCGTAACCCGCTACCTCTTGTTGAAAAGATATGTGAATTATATGATGTCAGTCGTGATTATATTATTGCAGGAGAGGAAAACAAGCTAAGTGATATTATCGCAAACAATAATATTGGTGAGAATGGATTATCGCACGATGACAAAGTTAGACTGCTTGATAAGTTGGAAAGTTTATATGAAAGACACCAAGTCATCCTGAAAACGATAAGTGATGCGACTAAAGAAAGTGGCGAGGTATTAAAAGAGATAGCAACGATAAATAAGTTGCTGATAGTTGGGTCACAAATTGGGTAGTAACATTAGAACATGATAAATAACATTATTTGAGCATGAAAGATTGGAGAAATGTTATAAAATGGTTTTTATCAATAGCGTCATTTCTTTTTTCGTTTGCTGTGTTATGTAAGGCATTTCCAAGATTGATTGAGATACCTAATGAAACAGGGTTTGACTACATCGGGTTTATTATAGGTGTATTGTCTTTACTGGTTACAGTACTGATGGGGTGGAACATATATAGTGTGATAGACATGAAATATATGAAAAAACAGATAGAAGAAATTTCTGTAGGAGCTTTTTCTAATTTTCATAAAAATATGGCTATCTCTGAACAAACTAATTTTATGTTATACCATTACTTGCTATTAAGAAAAGACCCCTTAGGTTTAGAATACAGATTGATATACCATGGAATAGCAAGTTTATACCATACATCTATGTTTGGAGATATAAATACATGCAATGTAATAGTAAAAGGTCTTTTGGAGTGTATAGCTCATCCTGATCAAATTATAATCAAAGAGAATAAAAAGAATGAAATATTACTTCTTGTTGCAGGAGTAAAAAATGCGAATAAGATAGAACAATTCTCAGAGTTAGTAAATAAAATAGCCTTGATAAGGGTAAAATGAATTTTGAAACCTTTTTTGATAAATGGAATTTTGAAATAATTAAAGAATAGGAGATAATATTATGAAATCAGAAGAAAAAATCCAAAACATTTTAGTGAAATACAATCTAAGTAGTTATGTTGATTCATGCAAAGGTCTTACCTTACACGAATTTGAAAAACACACGATTGAAAAGATACGGGAGTTTGAAGATGAAATGCTGTCTTGCACAAAGGAAGATTCAGAAGCATTGGAAAAGCATGGAAAGGAACTCTCACAGATAAGAAGTTTTTATGGTAAAGCTTTGAATTACGTGAAAACTAAACATGTTGGATTGGAGTTGAAAGACAGAGAGCAGGAGTTGTTGGATAAATTGTATGGCAATATTTTTCGTTGATAATGTGTCATTAAGAAACTTGGTTTATGGACAATGAAAATGTAATAGAATTACATTATTGGCTTAAAGATAATAGCCATAAAATGAATGCATTTGTGTTGAATAAATGCGAGTGGGAATTGTTGAATTTCCTAAAAGAAATAGCAAATGTTAATAATGCAGATTTAATTGTTGAGGCAGAAGCTATTTCTGAAGGAGGGATTATTGAATTGCTTCATCTAAATATAAGTCCATCAACAAAATCTAAATTAAAATTAGTTGCAATTAACGCATTGATTTCTTTGTTCTTTACAGAAATACCTAAAATTGGAATAGAGAAAGTTTTTGATTTTTTGGGTAAGAACCCTGAAATGGAGAATTTATTGCTTGAAGAAAAGAAACTTGAAATAGAAGGAAAAAGGTTAGACAATGAATTAAAGCGCCAAGAATTTGAAAAAATAAAAAGGGAAAATGCACAAGCGTTGAAAGATACATTTGAAAATGTATCATCCAGTATAAAGGTGAAAAAACGTGCTTCAAATTTTTATGAGGAGCTATTGAAAGAGCCTAAAGTTGGTAGCATTACTATCAATAATTATATTGGAGGCGTCAATATTATGCAATCCCCCATAGAGGTAAAGAGAGAAGACTTTTCAAAATACATTTTAGTGTCGAATGAATTGGATTCTATAATAGATGAAAATGCTGTTATAGAAATAATCTCTCCTGTACTGAAAAAAGGGAAATATCAATGGAGAGGTATATATAATGGTGATATACTTCAATTTAATATGAAGTCTTCAGAGTTTAAAACATTAGTACAGACTGGAGAAGTCGAATTTAAAAACGGAACATGTATTACATGTGTATTGGAGAAAAAACGGGTTATAAATAATTTTGGAGAAGAAGTTATAACCTCTCATAATGTTTTAAAAGTAATAGATTATTATGATTCTATTTCATCCCCGAAAAAAACTAAGGAAGGTGTGAGATATATTCAAGAGAAAAAAGCAGAAGCGGCCCAATTAGAATTGTTTTCAGATATTGAACTGAATGATGAGTAAGCTATTTTATTTTCGCATCAAATCCAATATATGATAACCTTTAAACAGATTATTAATCACTTAAAAGCAACATTATAACATGAAAATAAAGTATATCATTAAAGCTACTGCAAGAACACGTTCTCTGTTTCTTGTAAGGGATGTGGAGACATTCGGGAATGTCATTCCATTTGCTTTCAGAGACTGCGAACAACAAGAATGGAAGATAGCCAAGTTCGACACGAAAGAAGAGGCTATTGCCGCTTGTGAAGAAGCAAGAAAATATGATGGCGCAGATTATACGCCTATAATTTTAGAGGCATTAGTCCAAGAAGAACATGCCTAAAACCGGTTGTCAACGCATTTATACACGAGAACCCCTAAAAAATATATCTTCGTTATTATAGAGTGTTCTGTGTAGTTCACAATCTTGTTAATCATAAGAAATATGTTTTCTGCAAATATAGTCAAAATTCACAATATGCAAAAGCGGCATCATGGATATATTCAGAAAGAGAAATACGAAATGATTCCCTTCATACAAAATCATAGTTGACACCCCGTCCACCAAATAAAGATAGGGAAATAAATTTAAATCATAGAATCAAAAGAAAGAATCCAAAGCAAGAATATAAATATAAACAGGTAAGAATATGGAAACATCGGATATTATATCATTGGCAAGCCTTTTAGTTGCAATTGGGTCAGGAATACACAGTTGGTGCAACGGAAAGAAATTGAAAAAGCAACAAATTCAAATTAACGAGTACACTTTGTCGCAGAATAGAAGAAATGAAGAAAAAGAAAAGCAGGCTCTTATATGTGCTAATGCTTTCAGGACGGGGAACAATGGTTGGAGGATGAGAGTCTTTAATAATGGTGAAGGGACTGCTCGTAATATAAGGATAGTTTCGGATGATATTGACAAAGAAAAGTCAGGTGTTACGCTGAGGAAAGAAAGCGATTCTTATCCGCTTCTTAACAAGGGAGGCCATTTCGATATAGTAATGACATTATATAAAGGACACATCAAATCACCCATAGTCAAGTTCATTTGGGATGATGATTTTGGCTATGGAAGGGAAAGAACACAAGCGTTGGACTTAACGTTCTAATAGCTTTTTGAATTCCTCTACTGTTTTTTCGTGCTCTTTCATAAGTTTATCCTGCTGATAGACAAGATATATATTGACGATCATACCTGTTATTAGTGCAATGTTTACTATCATAAGTTTTACGTTTTTATAAATCACACGGTAAAGTTATAAAAAAAGTAGATATAAATAGGAATATGACTGAATCAGATACAACAAATACAGGCAGCAACTCATGGAAAAGTGAACTTTTAAATGATTAGAACAAATATCAAATACCAAATAGAATATGATAACAAAGCAAGAAAGGGCTATTGACAGGTTAAGGCAATTCGTGCTTTACCTGAAACAGAATAAAATGATAACCGGGACCAGCCAGTTTGAAAAGACATGCGGGCTGTCGAACAAGTATATCGCCAATACGGCTACAAAAGGAAGACCGGGGACCATGGGGACTGACATCATATCGAGAATACATTCAAAATACCCGGAACTGAACATCACCTGGCTTTGCACCGGGGACGGGGACATGTTGGACAAGATTTGGATTCCAAAGAGCGAACTGACGCGCGAAATCGAGAATGCGGAGAAACTTTCCAATGAACTCAAAAGAACGATTGCAAGGATAAAACGGGCAAAATACTGACCACAAGAAAGGGAAGCTTTAACAGCTCCCCTGACGACTACAATCACATATAAAAGAATCCGTCAAATCATGTGGTTGGCCTTTAGCCACCGTTTACCAGGTGGGATAAGACACCAAACCAAGAACACCACGCAAGGCAAACCTATTGCAGACAATACAAAAAACGGCTTCCATTATATCGACTTCTTATGTGCTTCTTTTCTGTCCTGCAACCAAAAATAAGTACCTCCAACAATGGCAATTGCAGATATAAAACCAAATGTCAATAGTGCGTACATAATTACTTCCTTTCTTTTTTATCCCGGACAAGATATAAACCGAATCCGAGTGTTAATAATATAGAGGTGAACCCTCCTGCATAAATAATCCATTTTTGTTCTACTTCTCCGAAAATGGAAGTTAATACTACTGCCGTGGTGATATACTTTGCTATATCCATTAACCACTTGCCAAACTCTTTTCTCATACTGCAAATATAGTTTATTATCCATTGTCTTGCAACATAAATACAGATGTTTTTCGTCACTCCTTTCCATACAGGACATAATCCATAACTTTCCGGTTGGCCTCGTCCACTTTCTTTTGGTCGAAATCTATATAAATGGATGTCACCCTGCTCCCTATTTCATGGCCAAGCGCAGCCGAAATTGTTTCCTTAGGAATATCTAATGACGCGGCTATCGTGGCCCATGTATGGCGCGCCCAATACGTAGAGATGTCCGGGAATAGCGGCTTCCTCTCTTTCTTCCCTCCCCTTCCTTTTACCTCAACCTCCCCAAGCTTCTTCAGCCCACGGCACATGGCATAGGTATAAGTACGGTAATCTTTAATGTCCTCCACATACAACAGGTGCTCCTTCCCTTTATAACGTTCTATGATTTCCATGGCTTCCGGCTCCACCTTGATTGAAAACAACCTTCCGGTCTTTGAACGCTTATACTCAAACCTCCCGTCCACTATGCTGTCCGGAGCCGCCTTATACAAGTCTATGCTATTTACACCTATAAGATAAAACATGAGCATGAACATGTCTTGGTACTCCTTTATAAAATCTTCACCCTGGTAATTCCTGATAACCCTAAGGTCATCCACCGAAAGGGAACGTTTGCGGGTCTCTTCCTTCCTTATCTTGAATTTCCGGAACGGATAGAATGATGTCTCTCCGTTGTCTATTGCCTCATTAAAGACCGTACGTATGTTACGAAGGTGTATTGATCTCGAATTTACAGACAGCCCGTTCCCCTCCATCCATGAATCAAAACCTTCCAACCAATTCAAATCAATGGTTTGAAATGTAGCGTTCCCATCATATTGGAATACTTTTTCTTTAGTAGAAAGGTAAACAGTCTTTGTATTCTCCTTTTTTTGCTTTACCGCATACCTCCCAATGAAATCCACGAATGTTTCTTTTTTGGCAGGTTCGCCTGATATTTCTTCCCTTATGACCGCGGCAAGTTCCTTGTCACTCATAAAAGGAAGCTTCTTGTCCTTTGAAAGCAAAATAACCAATGTTTCCACCCTATCAAGTATATTCCGCAGCATTGAGTTACGCGCCCTTGCATTCCTTGCTTTCGCAGAAATATATTTTCCTTCCCATTCGTCCTCGTGTGCCGAAAGCCCCGTGGAAACGAATATTGCTTTACGATGGCAAAGGTATATGCGTATAGGGTATACTCCATCATCTTTTTTCCTTCTTTTATCCAAATAGAACGATATATTATTCATATATTTGTTTTTTAATGCCCCTGAAAAAAGGCTAACCGATTGGTTTTCTCGTGCAAATATAGCCACTTTTGTGCAAAGGATGTGCAAAGGATGTGCAAAAACATGAGCCGTTTCGTGCCGTTTTATGCTGTTTTATGCCGTTTTTTGGCTAATATACCTACCAAAAACGACACAAAAAAAGCGGCTATCTTTATAGATAACCGCTTGATTTTCAATTTGTAGCGTCTACGGGAATCGAACCCGTGTTGCATGCGTGAGAGGCATGTGTCCTAGCCGCTAGACGAAGACGCCTTGGAGCGGAAGCTGGGGGATTCGAACCCCCGGTACGGTAACCCGCACGTCAGTTTAGCAAACTGGTGGTTTCAGCCACTCACCCAAACTTCCTTGCTTCCTCGGATTTCCCTACCTTTCAGCAGGTGTTTTCCTCAATTGCGATGCAAAGGTAGCTCCTTTTCTTTAAACTTGCAAGCCTTTGGAGCACTTTTTTCCAATAAAACTCACAAAAGTTTCTTCTTTCCTCTATGCCTGATGAATCAGATAAGCAAGATAAACCAAATAAACTGCCACCATGACTCCACCTTCCCAACGCTCAATCGTCCGTTTTGTGTAAGAGAAACACCAGAGAATCAGGATACTTAAAAGCATAAGCCCTAAATCGAAATACGAAATACTCCCCACAGACATCGGAGATACGGTCGCGCAAAAGCCCATTACAAAGAAAATATTGAAGATATTGCTTCCCACAACATTCCCTATTGCAATGGCGGAACTGCCCTTCCTGGCTGCCACGATAGAAGTGGCAAGTTCCGGTAGCGACGTTCCGGCGGCCACCAATGTCAAACCCACTACCGTTTCGCTTACTCCCATACTGAGCGCAATCTCTGTAGCCGCATCCACAAATAAGTTTCCTCCGAACACAAGACCGGCCAATCCCAATATGACATAAAGGAATATACGACCGTAGGACATCGGAGCTATTTGTAAGGCCTGCGGCTGCTCGCCCGCACCGTCTTTGTTACGGGCAATGGAAAACGTATAGAACATAAATACGGCAAAGAGACCTAACAGCATCAATCCGTCGGTACGCGAAATCAGATTCTCAAATTGTCCGCCGTCCAACACCGCATCCAATGATACGACGATAAGGGACAACGTGGCTAAAATAGCAAACGGAATGTCTTTGTGAATAGTAGACTTGCTAATGACAATGGGACTGACCAAAGCCGAACACCCCACAATCATCAATACATTAAATGTATTGCTTCCCACTATATTACCGATAGAAATCTCACTGCTTCCTTTCAACGCCGACATAAAACTGGTCACAAACTCCGGCAACGACGTCCCAAAAGCCACTACCGTCAAGCCTATCACCATTTCAGTCACGTTGAACCGCCGCGCCAAACCGGTCGCACCGTCCGTCAACTTGTCGGCACCGAGCAATACAAGCGCGATGCCGACTAAAAGTAATACTACTGTTAAAAACATACCCTCGGCTTTTTAGTCCCGACGACCGAGGAAGATCATGACATAATATAATAAGGTGGCCAAAGAACCTAAAGCCGCTACGACATAAGTATACGCGGCAGAACGGAGAGCCGATACGGCAGCCCCATAATTCCGGTTATTTGTCACGCCTGCCTCGCTCAGCCATTTGACGGCACGCCGGCTTGCATCGATTTCTACCGGCAAGGTAATAAAGCTGAACAAGGTCGTGGCAGCGAACAAGATGATTCCGAACAACATGATTTGAGGAAACACATTCAGCGTAAACATCCCGATGAGCAATACCCACATCATCCAATTGGAAGCAAAAGAAATGACCGGCACCAGACTACTCCTCATCTTCAACGGAGCATAAGCATGGGCGTGCTGCACGGCGTGGCCGCATTCGTGTGCAGCTACGGCTGCCGCTGCCACACTACACGTATCGTACACATCCTCACTCAAATTGACCGTCTTGTTGGCCGGATTGTAGTGATCGGTCAGCGACCCCGACGTACTTACCACTTCCACGTCATATATCCCGTTGTCATGCAACATCTTCACGGCGATATCACGTCCGGTCAATCCTCCGTCGATAGGAATTTTCGAATACTTCTCGAACTTGTTCTTCAAATTAGCCTGTACCAACCAACTGGCCAAGGCAATACCGATAAAAAGAATCCAATACATATTATATTTATTAAATGGTTTTGTAAAAACAACGCTTCAAACATCATACCAACGCACGCAAAAATAGCGAAGAAATGTCGAATACGATAAATAAAACAAGAATAAGACCGGTCTTTTTTGAATAATTAGTATATTTGTAAGTCAGTATTCACAAATAAGCATAAAACACATGAGAAAAGGTCTGATATACCCCCTGCTTTCAATGGCAGTCGCTGCAAGTCTCTTGGCGGGATGTACCGGTGGGCAACAAAGCAAAGACTATATGGAGGAGAATGATTCTGTGACGGTTTATCCGCCCGACACGGCTTTCTACGGTCATTTGGGAGAAGGCACGGGAATGAGCAGTCTTGAGCTTATTACCGACGACGGCGACACACTGGCGTTAAACAAAACCAACGAAAAAACGGGAGAACCGGGACGTATATTGGGCGAAATAGCGAACTACACCGACCAATATGCCATTACGACGTGCGATGACAACCAAAGTGTAAACGTGGCCCTGAACATCAACCAACTCGCCCAAAGGAAATGGCAATCGGACACTGACAAACAACACGGATTCCAATTGGAGATGAACGGTAAAGCCCGGTCTTTAGCCACCGGCCCATATAAGTACAACCAATGGAGTCTGTACAACTGCAAATTAATTCTGTTACGGGAAAGCGAAGGCGTACACGGAGCGGAAACGAGAAACGACACACTGGATATTTTGAAACTGACACCAGACTCCTTAGTGCTGCAAAACAATCGCAAGAATATTCCCGAGAAGTTCCATCGCATATCATAAAAGAGTATTATGGCTGGCAATAAAGACAAAATGGTAAAGTGCTACAACTGTAAGCACGGCAAATACATGCAATGGATGAAAAACCCCATTATCTGTGAATGCAACTGGACCGGCGAACGCTACGTGGCCGAAGCCAAACGGCTGTGCAGCCGCTTCGAAGAAAATACAAGCCGGGAAACTCCCGAAATCACACATTACGATCATTATTAGAAAGTTTCCCGGTTGTAATGAGTAGCCAGCCTTATTTGACGGCCACGCATTCCACTTCCACCAACGCACCTTTAGGCAATGCCTTTACGGCAACTGCCGAACGTGCAGGAAAAGGTTCTTTAAAGAAAGTGGAATATACTTCGTTCATAGCGGCAAAATCTGCCATATCTGCCAAAAAGACCGTAGTCTTGACCACATGCGACAAGTCGATGCCGGCTTCCGCCATGATATGGGCGGCATTTGTCAACGCCTGACGCGTCTGCTCTTTGATACCGCCTTCGACAAATTCCCCGGTAGCCGGATCAATAGGTATCTGGCCGGAAGCAAAAACAAATCCATTCACTTCAATGGCCTGACTGTAAGGACCGATGGCAGCAGGTGCCGATTTCGTGTGTAAAGCTTTCATAAAATCTTTTTTTATTTATATTAGTTTTAAACCTGCATTCTTCAATGCAAGCTGGAGTTCCTGTACATGTTCCGCATTGCGGGTTTCCACCTGGACACGCAACCAACAGGCCGTGACGTTGGACGTATCGTCATTCCGCTCATGATACACGCTGATGATATTCGCCCCCACCGACGCGGCAATCTGACTGACCACAAACAACTGCCCCGGCTTGTCGTCCAGTTCCACGCAAAAGGTGTATATCCGCCCGCTTTTGGAAAGCCCGCGGTTGATCACGCGGCTCAATATCGTCACGTCGATATTTCCGCCGCTCACTACACAAACGGTCTTGCACCCTTTTACGGGCACCTTGTTGAACATGGCGGCAGCCACGCTGACGGCTCCGGCTCCTTCCGCAATCAGTTTATGCTGTTCTATCAAAGCCAGAATCGCGGCACATATCTCATCTTCCGTCACCGTCACGACCCCGTCGAGATACTGTTTGCACGTCCGGTAAGTAAGTTCCCCCGGCTCTTTCACCGCTATCCCGTCAGCAATCGTAGACACAGCGTCCAGGCATTCTATCTTCTGGTGCTCGAGGCTCTGCAACATGCCGGGAGCTCCACAGGCCTGCACGCCATACACCTTTATTTTCGGATTCAAAGTCTTGATGGCAAAGGCGATCCCACTGGCCAACCCTCCGCCTCCTATCGGCACAATCACCGTATCCACGTCCGGCAACTGTTCAATCAGCTCCAAACCGATCGTTCCTTGTCCGGCTATCACCCTCTCGTCGTCGAAAGGATGTATGAAGGTGTACCCGAATTCATCACGCAGTTCCAAAGCCTTACGGTAGGCGTCATCGTACACGCCGGGTACCAAACAAATGTCGGCTCCCAACCGACGTGTGGCCTCCACCTTGCTGATCGGTGCCCCTTCGGGTAAGCAGATCAAAGATTTAATGCCGTATTTGGCGGCCCCGAGCGCCACTCCCTGAGCATGGTTCCCAGCCGAACAGGCAATCACGCCCTTGGCCTTCTCCTCATCGCCCAACTGCGATATCTTATAACAAGCTCCCCTCAGCTTGAAAGAGCCGGTCACCTGCAAATTTTCGGGTTTCAGGTAAATCTCACTTTCCTGATTGATTTTGGGTGCATAAATCAAATCCGTCCGGCGCACCACATTGCTCAAGACATACCTGGCCCTGTAAAAATCATCCAAATTCAACATAGTCGTATTTTTATATGCAAAAGTGCAAAAAAGAATTCAAACCACCTCTTTTCCGCGCACTTTTTCTGTTTCCCCCGACAAGTATTCTTCGTGAAAAAACATAATTAATCAGAAAATCCATTTTCAACCATTGTTTTTTCTCACAAATGGTCTTTACGGCACAATTTTTTTTGTATTTTTGCGCAAGATTATTCGACTCAAATTAAAAGAACAAAATTTGTTGAATCAGCTAAAAGAAGGATAAAAATGAAATTTACAAAAATTGCAACGGTTCTTGGTTTAACGGCTGTTTGTGTACCGACTATGGCTCAATACGAAGGAACGAGAGTGTACGACCGTATTGGACATGGGCAAGACAGTATCACGACCTTAGGTAATATCGTAGCCTACAAAGACAGCTACAAAGCCCAGGATTACGTAGGGGCGTACGAGCCCTGGAAAGCCGTGTTCACGATGGCTCCGTGCGCTGAAGTGAGCACGTATGCCTATGGTGCCATGATTTTGGCCAACGTACTGGTCAAAGAGCAGGACATGACGAAGAAAAAGGCATACTTCAACGAATTGATGAACTTATATGACACGCGTCTGAAGCACATGGATGCCCTCAACTCTTTTACGAAGGCAGACAAGCGTGCCACAAAGGGTGACATCCTGGCCCGTAAGGCTTTCGACTATGCTTACTACGGTGCGGGCGTGGCCGACGGTTATTCGTTGGACAAGGCCTACACCATGTTCCGCGAAGGTATAGACCTTATTAATAAGGATGGCGCCAAAGAGGTCCCCGGTTTCGTATTGGACAAATTCTTTGAAATCTCATATCAAAGATACATGGCCGACTCTACCGCTTTCCGCGAGCAGTTCCTGAAAGATTATATGGAAAGTCGCGAAGCTTGCCAAGGCATGTTGAGCTTGGCCAACGAAGCGACAGACTCCGTAGCGGCTCAAAAGATCGTGGCACAGTACGACCCGACACTGAACCGCATCGAAACCTTGTTTGCCCAATCTAAAGCTGCCGACCGCGAGCAACTTATTGCTATTTTCGGTCCGAAAATCGAAGAAAACAAAACGAATCTGGCTTATCTGAAATCAGCGCTGACCTTATTGGCTGCTAATGATTGCGACGATACCGACATTTATTTCAAGGCAGCAGAATACGCTTACAACATCGAACCGAGCTACGAATCGGCCATCGGTACGGCACAGAAATACTACAAAGACGGAAAAGTGGCCGAATCGGTGCAATACTTTGATAAAGCCCTTGAATTATGCCCCACCGACCAAACTAAAGCGGCCATTGCATTGAAGATTGCCAATGCCGTGTCTAAAACGGGAGACTCCGCCAAGGCATTTTCATATCTGGACAAAGCCGTGCAATACAACGCAGGTATTACGGGAAAGGCTCATTTGGTGCGCGCACAGATTCTGGCCTCATCCAAAAACTTCTCGGAGGCTATCTCCTATTGTACGAAAGCTGCTCAGGAGGACGTCAGCATCTCTGGTTCTGCCAATCGTCTGAAAGAGAAGATTCAGGAAGTACAGCGCAAGAATGCAGAGTACGAAAAGGCCAATGCCGAATATAAGGCTCAGAAAGCAAAAATAGAGAAAGAAGAAAATTTCTGGAAAGCCGGAGGCAAACAATAATCTACGGAACATCATCAAAAAATACTCCGTAAGAGAGGGATATGGCAGGCAGAGGGTCTACAAGACCTTTCTGCCTGCTTTCGTTTTCCCCCCTAAAGGAAACGGGGACACCTGCCAGACATACACCTCGCAGGGGATACGGGATATAAGGATTTCAGACAAAAAAGTCGCATTCTGCATAGTATTGGTTTTCAACTGATTGAAATGGACAAAAAAATCTGCTGAGAATGAAAAATCAATCTCAGCCAAACGAAAAATCATTCGGCTGAGATTGATTTTTCGTTTGGCGCAGAAAAGAAAACCCTTCTTTGGTGTAAAATAAAACGTACTCTACGATTCTATTTCCTCCTTCACCGCCTGCCGCTCACGAAAGGAAGCCGCCCGAACCACTCTCAGCTTAACTTTTTTTAAAACCAAGACTTATTGTAATTCCCTTTCCGGTGAAAGCGTATGCCGCATTTCTGCCGGAGAAAGCTGTACCCTACGCTCCGAAAGTTAAGTTGCGAACGATAAAAAACTGATTATCTGTATTCAAGAAAAAAACTCCCGCATCAAACCGTACGGCAGATATGCCCCGTACATTTTTCCGGAATCAGGTAAAACCCCGCACCTTATCATACTAAAGATGAAAAGTAGTCCCGAAGAGCCTTGATTATATGTTATATAACATAAAAAAGGTATCTCCCATTCCCCTCCCGCCATACTATCTTTGTATGCAAAATACGACAATACGATGAAAAATCCCCTACGCGTCGATGAAATGATCAATCCTCACGTCTCTGTTGACTGTGTCGTATTAGGTTTTGACGGCGAACATCTCAAAGTGCTTCTCGTAAAGCAGACCGGCCACGAAGAAAGCGGCTACTATAATAACATGAAATTGCCGGGCAGTCTGATTTACAATGACGAAGACCTGGACGAGGCGGCACAGCGGGTTCTCTATGAACTGACAGGGCTGAATGAGCTTCACCTCATACAGTTCAGGGCGTTCGGCTCTAAAAACCGGACCAACAATCCGAAAGACATCAAATGGCTGGAACGCTTCCACCAATTAAACCAGAAAGTGGAACGCATCGTCACCATCACCTACCTGACGATGGTAAAAATCGACAAGAAACTTACCCATTTGTCCGACCGCTACGAAGCCTGTTGGACGGACATCGATGCGCTCTGCCCTTTGGCTTTCGACCACAACCAGATTATCGGCGAAGCCCTATGGTTCGTGCGGCAATACGTGCAGACGCAGCCCGCTGCCCTGTTCGACCTTCTCCCCAAGAGATTCACCGCAGCCGAACTCCGCACACTTTACGAAACGATATATGACCGGAAATTCGACGTTCGCAATTTCCACAAACGGATTGCCCAAATGAAATATGTGCTTCCTTTGGAAGAATTCCAGACCGGCGTAGCCCACCGGGCCGCGCGGTACTACAAATTCGACCGTAAGTTGTACAACAAACTGCACGGCATGGGCAAGTCGTTCAGTCCGGACGAACATAATGAAATTTATTAATTTAACATCAAACGAATCATCATGAATTTGACACAAGAAGGAGACAGACTGTACTTGTACTCCATTACCACCGTAGCCATCTTGGGCGGACTGTTGTTCGGCTACGACACGGCAGTGATTTCCGGTGCCGAGAAAGGCCTTGAAGCCTTTTTCCTCACCGCGACTGATTTTCAGTATGACAAGGTGATGCACGGCATCACCTCGTCCAGTGCATTGATAGGTTGCGTCATCGGCGGTGCCATATCCGGTTATCTGGCCTCTCGTCTGGGGCGGCGCGATTCCCTCCGTCTGGCTTCCGTCATGTTTTTCCTCTCCGCATTGGGTTCCTACTATCCGGAGTTTCTTTTCTTCGAATACGGAAAGGCCAATTGGGACTTGCTGATTGCCTTCAATCTCTATCGTGTGTTGGGCGGAATCGGTGTCGGACTGGCTTCTGCCGTCTGTCCGATGTATATCGCCGAGATTGCCCCTTCCCACATCCGCGGCACACTGGTGTCGTGCAACCAGTTTGCCATTATCTTCGGCATGCTCGTAGTCTATTTCGTCAACTATATGATTATGGGCGACCATCAGAATCCGGTCATCCTGAAAGACGCCGTAAGCGGTGTGATGTCTGTCAGCCCCGAGTCCGACATGTGGAGCGTGTACGAGGGTTGGCGTTATATGTTCGGGTCCGAAGCCTTCCCGGCCGCCTTGTTCGGCCTGTTGCTGTTCTGCGTACCCAAGACTCCGCGCTATCTGGTGATGTGCGGTGAAGACGAAAGGGCATTTGCCATTTTGGAGAAAATCAATGGCCGCAATGTAGCCGGAAGGGTACTGGAGGAAATCAAACAGACGTCCAAGGAAAAGACTGAAAAGCTATTCACATACGGTGTGGCTGTCATCGTCATCGGCATTCTTCTCTCCGTCTTCCAACAAGCCATCGGCATCAATGCCGTGCTTTACTATGCCCCACGCATATTTGAAAGTGCCGGCGCCGAAGGAGGCGGTATGATGCAGACCGTCATCATGGGTGTGGTCAACATCCTCTTCACTTTGGTAGCCATTTTCACCGTCGACCGTTTCGGACGCAAACCGTTGCTCATCATCGGTTCCATCGGTATGGCTGTCGGTGCCTTTGCCGTAGCCCTTTGCGACCAGATGGGCGTCAAAGGTATCGTTCCGGTTCTGTCCGTCATCGTGTACGCTGCATTCTTCATGATGTCATGGGGGCCGATTTGCTGGGTTCTCATTGCCGAGATCTTCCCCAACACCATCCGAGGAAAAGCCGTGGCCATCGCCGTAGCGTTCCAATGGGTGTTCAACTACTTGGTGTCGTCCACCTTTCCGGCTTTGTACGATTTCAGCCCTATGTTCGCTTACAGCCTGTATGGTATCATCTGTCTGCTTGCAGCCCTGTTCGTCTGGAAGAGCGTGCCCGAAACCAAAGGTAAGACATTGGAGGACATGACGGCACTCTGGAAGAACCGCCTGAAAAAGAAAGCATAAACCTAACGGCGGC